>Ga0222684_1000266_pt1 | contig 13441 bp, 9 predicted proteins | sample AntAcemetage1075_FD_181150 | JGI IMG/M metagenome (GOLD analysis project Ga0222684, IMG submission 181150) | Saline water microbial communities from Ace Lake, Antarctica - #1075 | ecosystem: Environmental > Aquatic > Non-marine Saline and Alkaline > Saline | place: Antarctica: Ace Lake...
CCTTGCCGCAATAGACAATGGTTTTACACCCAGTTATATCATCGAAGACTCTCCTATAACTTTTGAAAATGGTTGGTCACCGGAAAACTATGAACAGGAATTTAGAGGACCAGTTACTCTTAGAGAGGCTTTTGAACATTCCATTAATGTTGTTGGTGTAAAATTATTAGAACAGATCGGTATTAAAAAAGCTGTAAATTGTGCCCATAAAGCGGGAATAGAAAGCGAACTGCGATCCGATCTTTCACTAGCATTAGGAACTTCTGAAATAAGTCCATTAGAGATTGCTTCCGCCTATGCTACAATTGCAAATTTAGGAGAGCGAATTACTCCAATTTCGATTATACGTATTGAAGATTACGAGGGTAATATTATAAAGCAAACGATCCTCGAGAAAAAAAGGATGTTTAAAGAAGAACCTTGCTATGTATTAATTGATATGATGAAAGGTGTCATTGAAAGAGGAACCGGTTGGAATGCAAAAATTGGCAGGCCGGCAGCAGGAAAAACAGGAACAACTAATGATTTTGTTGATGCCTGGTTTATCGGATTTACACCCGATTTAGCAACTGCGGTCTATATTGGAAATGATGATAGACAGTCTTTGGGAAATAAAATGACCGGAGGAGTGTTAGCTGCTCCAATTTGGGCATATTTTATGAAAAATTCTCTTAAGAATTATGATAAAAAAGATTTTACTCAACCGGATGGAATCATTAAAATTTTAGTCTGTGAAAAATCAGGGTTGTTACCTACAGACTCTTGTATAAAACTTGTAAAAAGCGCTTTTGTAAAAGGAACAGAACCGGAAGAATATTGTAATATTCATCAAAATATCATTAGAAAAACAATAATAAAAGAATATCCGGAAATTAAAAAACCTTATTTCGAAGAAATTGAAAAGATTAAGGAGAAAACAGAAGAAAAATACGAACAGCCGCAGGAAGAAGAAACGCTTCAATCATTAATAGAAAAACTTAAAGAAAAATATAAAAAACAAGATGAGTAGCTTTTAAGGAGCAAAAAGACAGGTGCCAGAATCTAGAATAAAATCGTATTTTGTATCTCGTTAATAGATAAGGTTCAAGGCAATATCAGATTATTATTATCGCACAAGTATTTAGTTAAGGAAATGAGAGATAAAAGGTTGCTTTTTAAATCTATTTCTTAAGATACGCAACCGTTACCCCTATTCCGCCTTCGCTGAGGCTTCCAATTCTAAATGATTCAATATATGGAATTATATTTAGCAATTTACCTACTTCTTCTCTTAAAATACCCTTACCTTTTCCGTGAATAATATACACTGGTGAAATTCCCAGGTAATAGGCGTCATCCAAATACTTCTCTAATTTCACTAGTGCCTCTTCCACTTTCAATCGACGAATAGATAACTGGTTCTTGAAATTTTTTATTTTTGATAAAAATTGATTGTCTTCTCCGTAAGACTTCTTATTTGTAATTGATTCAAAAATATTAGTATTTTCTGTTTCTTTTTTTACTCTATTTATTTTTTCTACTTCAAATATTGATACCAACATTTTCATATTCCCGGTTTGCACTTTACATTTTTCAGTTTTAGGGGAAATAGAAATCACTTCTCCACTTTTATTTAAGCTTTTTATTAAAACATGATCGCCTTTTTCTATTTTTTTATTTTTGCTATTTTTTTCCTTTATGTCAATTTTTATTTTTTCTTCACTAATCTTTTGGGTAATTATTTTTATTTCATTGATAACATCTTTGTTCAACTGTTTATCGGAAATCTTCTTATTTTTTAAGCTTTTGATGATTTGATTGGTTCTATTTTGGGTTTTTTTAATAATTTCCTCAGCTTCTTGATAAGCTTTCATCATTTTTTCTTTTTTATCTTTTTCGCTTTTAATTAACTCATTTTCCAACTGATCTTTAATTATACAGTTACTCTGCTTTATTTTTTCTATTTGTTTTTTTTCCTGTTCAATTGCTCTTTTATCCTGTTCAATTTTTTCTATCAAACTATCAACTTTTACTTTTTCCCGGGTTAAATATTTTCGAGCTCTCGAGATGACTTCCGAAGTCAGGCCTAATCTCCTGGAAATAATAAAAGCACAACTTTTTCCAGGCAAACCAATTGAAATTTGGTAGGTTGGCTTTAATGTTCTTTCATCAAATTCTACTCGTGCATTACAGACACCATCAGTCAAATATGCATAAGTTTTTAAAGCATCATGATGGGTCGTAGCGATAACCCTTATCTTCTTTTGTCTTAACATATCCAATACTGCCATGCTTAAAGCCGCACCTTCGGTTGGATCTGTTCCCGCACCCAATTCATCAAGCAGCACCAATGAATGATTATCTGCCTCTTCTAATATCTGTACAATGTATTTCATATGTGAAGAAAAAGTACTCAGACTTTGTTCGATATTCTGTTCATCTCCGATATCGCAAAATATTTTATCAAAAATTGCAATTTCACTACCCTCTTTTGCAGGTATATGTAATCCACATTGAGCCATGAGAGAAATGATTCCTACGGTCTTTAGAGCCACCGTTTTCCCTCCTGTGTTAGGACCGGTAATCAATAATACATTGAATTTTTTGCCTACATGTATATTAATGGAAACTACATTTCCACTCAATAATGGATGCCTGGCTTGATTAAGATTAATAAAACCTTTTTGATTTATCTTTGGCTCAACAGCCTTCATTTTATTGGCTAATACAGCTCTAGCGTAAATAAAATCAATTTCCCCCAAACATACAAAATTATCATAAATATCGTCTGCTCTTTCTCCAATATGAAAAGTTATTTTTTGTAATATTTTTAACACTTCCCGTTCTTCATCTTTAACCAATTGACGAAGGGAATTATTTAAATCAACCAAAACAAAAGGCTCAATAAATAATGTGGCACCACTGTCGGACTTATCATGAATGATGCCGGGAAATTTTCCTTTTCGACCTTGTTTTATCGGAATGACATACCGGTCTTGCCTAATGGTAATAATAGGATCTTGAATGATATCCGAAAATTGCGATGATCTAATAATTTTTTCTAATTTATCTTTGATATTTTGCTCTTTTTTTATGATTTCTTTTCTGATCATTTTAAGTTCAGAACTTGCCCTATCCAATACTTCAGCATTCTCACCAATACAATAAATAATCTCTTTTTCTAAGTCACTGAATAGTTTAATTTTTTCTAATTTTTTTTTGATTAATGGATATTTATCCTTGGACTTTAAAAAATATTTTTTCACCTTGCGAGAAACTTGCAAAACTTTTAATATTTTTAATATCTTTAATGTATCAATAATCATTCCGCCAATTTTACTTTTTTTTAATTCATCTCTAATATCCTCTGTTCTTGAGAAAGGAGGCACTCCTTCGATAATAAGAATTTCTCTCATTTCTGATGTTTCTTTTAGAGAATTTATTATTTTGTCTAAATTATTTTCAGGTTCTATTTGGTTTACTATTTCCTCTCCAATGACAGAAACCGTGTATTTAATTAACATTTCTTTTATTTTTAAAAATTTTAAAACAGAAATTGTGTGTTTATTCAAAGTGTATTTCATCCTTTTATATTATTAAAATATCTATTATATCTTCATCATTTCAATTAGACATAGATAAAGGCTTTTAGAGCATTTTCAGGACAAAAAGGTTGAGATGATATTTTTTGAGGAATTCTTCGGCGTTAAATTGTAAGGTTGAAGGAAGCCAATCTTTGAGCGAATTATAAACCACGGTTGTCATTACGGCAAAGCGATTGGCAAAAAATGAATTTTTTAATTGCTCCTTTATAAAAATGGGTAAAGGTACAAGACTCATTATGATTAAAATGATTGCAATAATTAATGAACCTCTAATTAATCCAAACAAAGCTCCTCCCAGATGGTCTATCCAGGAAATAAATAGCAAAGAAAATAATTTTTTCAACAATATTTCAGCTAATTTTGCAAGCAAGCATATTATTAAAAAAATTAGAATAAAACCGATTATGTTAGCGATTTCCCTGCTTATCTGTACAAAAAAGCCAATATATTCCCCTACTTCCTGATACCAAAAAATAGACAAAAATATTGCCAATACTATTCCTAGTAAATTAATCACTCCTCTTATGATTCCTTTGCGTATCCCGACAATAATATTTAATAAGAGAAATATCAATATAAATATATCTACCCAGTTTACTTGCATAAATAACTCCATTTTATTTTTCGTACTTTATAATTTTATATAATTATTCTCTCATTTTTGCATTAAATTTTTGTGCTAACTTTTCTCTAATTTTTTTATCGATTTTGTCTACTTCTTTATCTGTTAAAGTACGGTCTTTGGCTTGAAACACGATAGAATAAGCAATACTCTTGAGACCTTCGCCAATTTTTGCAGCCTTAAACACATCAAATAGAATGACTTTTTTAATTAATTTATCATCAATAGATTTTATAGTCTCAACAATGTCATGTGAAAGAATTTCATTTTTTACAACTAATGCTAAATCCCGTTGAATAGAAGGATACTTTGGCAATACCTGATAATGAATATCTAACGGAATGAGTGGTAATAAATTTTCAAAATCGATTTCGAATACACATACTTTTCCGGAAATGCGATAATTCTTTAACACCTCAGGATGTATTTCACCAAAAATACCTATCTCTTTTTTATTAATTATTATTCTTCCATTTCTTAAAGGATGCAAAGAGGGGTGATTCCCATGCAATATCTTCCAATCTTTAATTCTCAAATCTATTAGTACTGTTTCAAATATTCCTTTTATATTAAAAATATCTGTAAAAGATAACTTTTCCCAAATATTTCCCCTACCCATTTCGATCATTGCACCGGAAATCATTAATTTCTCCAAAGGAAGAAAGTCTTTTTGATTCGAATCAGGCAAATATATTTTACCCATCTCAAATATATTTACTCTCTCTGCCTGACGGTTAATATTCCACTTTACCACTTCTAATAAGCCCGGAATTAATGTTGTTCTCATCTCGGAATTATCTTTAGTCAAAGGATTGTTTATTTTTATCGTGTTTCTGAACGCATTCCCGTTTGGTATTCTTATTTTATCAAATATTTCCGGAGAAATAAAACTATAGGTTATTGATTCATTAAATCCGCATCCGATTAATATCTCCCTTATTCGGTCAATTAGTTTTAAACGAATACTTTTTCCTTCTTGAGCAATAGTTGTACGAAATAAACTAGGTTTAATTTTATCATAACCGTAAATACGTGCAATTTCTTCAATAACATCTATTTCCCTTTCCACATCTTCTCTAAAAGAAGGAGGAACGACTACAAGAAAATCATCTGCATTTTCTTCTATTTTAAAATCCAATTTTTCTAAAATACTAATAATTTTTTTCTTATTCTCATTCTTATTTTTATCCAAAACAAGACCTAGTATTTTATTTACTCTCTCTATTCTTAACTTTATTTTGTAGGGTTTGTAAAACTTGTTGTTTGTATCCATCACTCCGGGACTTATTCTTCCGTGTGCAATTTCCTGCATAAGTTCAGCTGCACGATTTAACGCATATATTTGGATTTCTTTATCAATTCCTTTTTCAAAACGATTGGAAGCATCGGTACGCAAACCAAGTTTAGTCGTTGTTCTTCTATTATTTACCGGATTAAAATAGGCGGATTCTAAAAACACATTCTTTGTTTTTTGACTAATCTCCGAATACATTCCGCCCATAATTCCAGCAATCGCTATAGGCTCTTTCGGGTCAGCAATTAACAATGTATTCTCTGGAACCTGTCTTTCAATACCATCCAGGGTTCGAATGGTTTCCTCTGTTCTTCTTCTTCTCACGATAATTGTCTTTTCTTGAATTAAGTCGAGGTCAAACGCATGAAGCGGTTGACCTGTTTCCATTAATATATAATTAGTAATATCCACAATATTGTTTATAGGTCTCATACCCAATAATTTCAATTTCCATTTTAACCATAGAGGAGATTCCCCTATTTTTACATCCTTTATTATTCTTCCGCTATATCGTGGGCACAAATCCCCTGCTTCAATCTTAACTGAAATATCTTCTTCAATTCTTTTACCTTCTTCTCTAATTTCAATCTCAGGGATTTTTAATTTTTTATTTGTAATAACAGCTACTTCTCTTGCTATTCCAATAATGCTCATTAAGTCTGGACGATTTGAATGAATTTCAAAGTCAAATATTGTATCATTGAAATTAATTATTTTTTTAATATCTTCTCCAAGAGGCGAATCTTTTTCCAGGATTAATATTCCCGAAGACTTTCCCGATTCAATACCTAATTCTGAAGCTGAGCACAGCATGCCTTCTGAAAAAACATTTCTGATTTTTTTATTCTTAATGATACCTATCTGCGGCAATCTTGCCCCATCCAATGCAATGGGTACTTTGTCTGAAACCTTCATATTGGTTGCACCGCATATTATAGATAATATTTTATCTTTAATATCTATCTGGCATAAAGATAATTTTTCACTCTCCGGAAGGGAATCTATTTTAATAATTTTTCCAATAACAACTTTTTCTATTTCGGTAGTTACTTTTTCATCCCTTTCCAAAACAATGCCATTAATGGTTAATTTCTTTGTCAACTCTTCAGGGGATATATCTATATCAACATATTCTTTTAGTAAATTATATGATACCTGCATTTTCTTTCCTCCTTATCTCTCTATCATATTGCATATCATGCTTATTTTAAAGCATATAGGGTACAGCGTTCAGCGTGAAAATAGTTAGCTGGCTATCCAGTTTACCAGTTACCCGGCTAAAAAATTAATACCGGGTCACACACAACCCCTAATCAATATGTTACTACTATATACTAACGATTGACTCAAAATTGTTTTAAAAATCTTAAATCGTTTTCAAAAAATAAACGGATATCATTGATACCATATTTTAACATAGCAATTCTTTCCACACCCATTCCAAAAGCAAAGCCGGAGTATTTTTCGGAATCATAGCCTACTTTTTTAAAAACTGCAGGGTCAGTCATTCCTGCTCCCATGATTTCCAGCCAACCTGTGTACCCACAAGATTGACAACCCTTTCCCTTACATAAAAGGCAGGAAACGTCTACCTCCGCACTTGGCTCGGTAAAAGGAAAAAATCCCGGTCTGAACCGTATTTTTCTATCTTTACCGAATATCCTGCGAAAAAACACAGTTAGTACTCCTTTTAAATCTCCAAAAGTGATATTCTCATCCACTGCCAATCCTTCTATTTGATGAAACATTGGTGAATGTGTACTATCGGTAGAATCGCGTCGATAACATTTCCCGGTAGCAATAATTCTTACCGGAGGTTGTTGTTTTTCCATGACTCTTATCTCAACTGGTGAAGTTTGTGTTCGGAGCAGAATTTCATCATTTATATAAAAAGAATCCTGGTCATCTCTGGCAGGATGGTCTTTAGGAATATTAAGTGCTTCAAAGTTATAATAATCTAATTCTACTTCCGGGCCCTCTTCTATCTTAAAGCCTAAACTTAAAAATATTTCTTCAATCTCTTTTAAAACTAAATTAATGGGATGAGCAGTTCCTCTACCTAATTTTCTCCCCGGAAGAGTAAGGTCAATACCTTCTCCCTGTAATCTTTTTTCTTTCTCCAGTTTTTCAATTTCCATCTCTTTTATTTTGAGTAGTTTTTCAATCTCTCCTTTGGTTTGGTTTAGTAACTGCCCGGCTTTTGGCCTTTCCTCCCGAGAAAGCGTTCCCAACTTTCTCAACAGGAGAGTCACTATCCCCTTTCTGCCTAAATATTCTACTCTTAATTTCTCGATATCTTTTAAATCTTTAACCAAATTTGATTTAGAAACAATTTCTTTTTTAACCTCTTTTATTTTACTTTCCAATAGTATCCCCTCCTCATCATTGATAGCCCTGATAAAATAAAAAAAGGTCTACAATTTTCTTCGCCTTGTAAAGGGACGAAAGTTATAGACCTTTTCCGCGGTACCACCCTTTTTGATCTGCCTTTTATTAGGCAAATCCGTACTTTTACTCCTTATAACAGTGGAGTACTGGCGAAACTTACTTTTATAATTTCAGCCTGCAGCTTTAAAGTGAATTTCGATTACTGTCCAACCAGATTAAATATCGAGTCAGTCATAACCTACTTATCTTTATTATAACTTTTAACAAAAAACATATTGCAAACATTAATGTACGTAAAAATAAATTTAATTTAAGCTTTCTTTAGCTACTTTTACCACACTAACAAATGCTTCCTGATTACTTACTGCTAATTCAGCTAATATTTTCCGATTGATTTCTACGCCTGCAACCTTTAAACCTCTTATAAATTTATTATAAGATATTCCTTCGTTTCTGGCGGCAATACCAATTCTGGTTATCCACAAACTTCTAAAATCTCTTTTTTTCGCCCTTCTATCTCTATAGGCATAAGAAAGTGCCTTCATCATAGCTTCATGAGCAGTACGATAAAGTTTGCTTTTTGCCCCCCAATATCCTTTAGTTAATTTTAATACTTTCTTTCTTCTTCTTCTTGAGGCAACGCTATTTGTCGCTCTTGGCATACTATTCACTCCTTATTTTTATATCCAAATTGTTTTTTTTACTTATTTTCTCTTTTATTTAATCTTATTCTTAAAATGGTATCCCCATATCTTTAAAAATATTAAGAATAAGGCAGCAATACTCTTACTTTTTTTATATCAGCACTACTAACCGTAGTATCTTTTCTTAGATTTCTTTTACGTTTTGCAGTCTTTTTAGTTAAAATATGACTTTTATAAGCCTTTGACCTTATTATTTTACCTGAACTGCTTACTTTATATCTTTTTGCCGAACTCTTGTGTGTCTTCATTTTAGGCATATGTGTCTAACCTCTTTCTTGGTAATATTTCATATTATTTAGGTATTAAAACTAAAATCATATTTCGTCCTTCTAATTTTGGTTCCTTGACAACCTTGGAAATTTCTTCGGTATGTTTAGTTATACGCTCCAACAATTCCCTTCCTAAATCTAAATATCTCATTTCTCGCCCTCTAAACATTATAGTAACTTTTACCTGATTACCTTCTTCTAAAAATTTAGATAAATTTTTTACTTTAAAATTGTAATCATGGTCTCCAATATTAGGACGCATTTTTATTTCTTTCATTCCGCCGCTTTTCTGTTTCTTCTTCCCGTTTCTATTTTTTTTATCCAGTAAGTATTTATATTTTCCGTAATCGATGATTTTACAAACAGGGGGTTTAGCTTCTGGTGCAACTTCAACTAAATCAAGATTACTCTTTTTGGCAAGTTCAAGACCTTCCCTTTTGCTAACTATTCCTACCTGCTTACCTTCAAAATCTATAAGCATAATCTTTTCTGCTCTGATTTTTTCATTTATTCTTAATTTTGATTTTGACTTAATTCCTATTTTCCTCCTTTACGCACTTTAAAGATGAGCAAGATGTCAATTTTTCTACAATTTAAATTACCTTTTTGGCTCAACTTTGAAATATAATTTTACTAATTTTAGTAGAAAAAAAATTAGTTTCTACCCCTCCTTAAAACATATGTAATTCTCCATTATTTTTAAAAAAACTATAACATATTCTTTATTCATAGTCAATACATCAATCAGTATCAAGTATCGAGTATCAAGTATTGAGTAAAGAAAAAAATAAAAATAATAGTTAAAAAACTACTATTTCCTTTCTTAAAATACCCCACTAAAGTTTACACTAACCTCATATCTCGTGAATCGTATCCCGCAAAGAAAAACGAAACCAGTATTCATAAGTCAGAAGATTATTAATAAATAATGTTTAGGATGTAGATTCGTTAAAATAATCCAAAACACAATAAGCTGTAAATCGAAAACTTATATTAATCATAGTGACTATTCAATAACTAGTAATTTAAGCTGATTAATCTTTAAGATAAGTTCTTACCCTTAATCTCTTTTAAAACATCTTCGATAAACTTGGTTATTTTTATCTTCCCTAAATCTCCCTTTCCCCTCTTTCTTAGCGAAGCAAAGCCCTCTTCTACTTCTTTATCCCCAAATATCAACATGTAAGGTATCTTTTCCATCTCAGCTTTTCTTATCTTAGCACCAATTTTATCATTAATCTCATCTAATTCTGCCCTTATATTATACTTGCTTAGCTCTTCCAATAAATTTTTACCATACTCGACATGTCTATCAGCAATAGGCAGTAATCTTACTTGAACAGGAGCTAACCACAATGGAAATGCCCCCGCATAATTTTCGATAAGTATTCCGATAAATCTCTCTATGCTTCCCAGAATAGTTCGATGCAGCATAACCGGTCTTTCCTTGTTTCCTTCTTTATTAATATAATAAAGTTCGAATTTTTCCGGCATAATAAAATCTAACTGGATGGTACCACACTGCCAGCTTCTGCCTATGCAATCCTGTAAATGAAAATCTATTTTGGGACCGTAAAATGCACCATCACCTTCATTTACAACATAATCTATCTTTTTATCTTTTAAAGCTTCTTCTAGACTGCTAGTAGCTTTTTCCCATACTTCGTCAGAACCCATGGCATTTTCCGGTTTAGTGCTTAATTCCACACGATAGGAAAAACCAAAGGTTTTATATATCCTATCAGTTAAATCAATTACTCCTTTTATCTCATCTTTAATTTGCTCAGGAGTCATAAATATATGAGCATCATCCTGGGTAAAACACCTTACCCTAAAGAGTCCGTGCAGTACTCCGGATAATTCATGTCTGTGTACTAACCCTAATTCTCCCATTCTAAGCGGCAAATCTCTATAACTGTGAAGGGTATTTTTGTAAATTAAAATTCCTCCGGGACAATTCATCGGTTTAATAGCATAATCTTCCTCGTCTATCCTGGTAAAATACATATTTTCCTTATAATGATCCCAATGTCCGGATTTCACCCATAATGATTTATTTAAGATAATCGGGGTTTTTACTTCTGTATAACCACTCTTATAATGTTCGTCTTTCCAGTAATTCTCCAGTATATTTCTTAGCACCATTCCTTTTGGATGAAAGAAAGGAAAACCGACCCCCTCATCATGAAAACTAAATAAATCTAAATCTTTTCCTAATTTCCGATGGTCTCTCCTTTTTGCTTCTTCAATTAATTTTAAATAATTATCCAGTTCGGATTTTTTATCGAACGAGGTCCCATAAATACGCTGTAACATCTTATTTTTTTCATTTCCCCTCCAATATGCACCGGCAATACTTAAAAGTTTAAAAGCTTTTAATCTCCCGGTAGAAGGAATATGAGGCCCTCTACACAAATCAATAAAATCGCCCTGCTGATATAAGCTAACTGTATCATCTTCTATATCCTTAAGAAGTTCTACTTTATAATCTTCTTTTTGTTCTTTAAATAATTTTTTCGCTTCTTTTTTGCTTATCTCCATCCTTTTTAAAGGGAGATTTCTGTTGACTACCTCTCTCATTTTTTTCTCAATAAGTACTATATCCTCCGGAGTAAAGGAACGATCTAAATCAAAATCATAATAAAAACCATCTTTAATGGCAGGACCAATGGCTAATTTTGCCTGAGGAAATAATTCCTTCACCGCCTGAGCCATAACATGGGAGCTGCTATGATGATAAATTTCCTTACCTTTAGGCGAAGAAAAGGTTATAAACTCAACCCGATCATTATCCTCAAGAACATAATTTAAATCTTTCTCCACTCCGTTTACTATGCCAGCAATTGCCTCTTTACCCAATTTTTGACTTATTTTGAGGGCAGCATCATATAAGGTAGCGCTCTTGTTCAATTTTACTTCCGAACCGTCTAATAAAATAATTTTAATCTCGGACATAATATCCACCTCCTTAATAATTAAACAAAAAAACTTCTTGTCCTATATCAGAAAAGGACGAGAAGTTTAATTTAATAATCTCGCGGTTCCACCTTTTTTAGTTTAAGTTAGTATTTAAGATTAACTTAAACCCGCTTAAAAATATTTTATCGGATATAACCCGCCCAATTCTACTCATCTTTTCAGAATTTTAAATCAGGAATTAAGGCAGAAAGGGTTTTCAATTAAACTTTTATGTAGATAATTACACCTTTAATAGTACCTACTCTCTTTAGAAAAGGTTAACCTACTGTTTTCTACGCAATCTTATTTCATTCTTAAATTTTAAATGGTGGGCGGTACTGGATTCGAACCAGTGACTTCTTGCGCGTCGAGCAAGCATTCTACCACTGAATTAACCGCCCATTTTTTTGACTTTTAACCGTCACTCAAAATTAAATGGAGGCGGCACTCGGATTCGAACCGAGGATGAAGGATTTGCAGTCCTCTGCCTTACCACTTGGCTATGCCGCCACATTTGGTTTTTATAAAGATGGAGCGGAAAACGGGATTCGAACCCGCGACCCTCGCCTTGGCAAGGCGATGCTCTACCACTGAGCTATTTCCGCAAAAAACCTGGTGCCGAGACCCAGAATTGAACTGGGGACACGTGGATTTTCAGTCCACTGCTCTACCGACTGAGCTATCTCGGCATTTAAATCGCCTTACATAATTATATTATAAAAAAATGGCGGGGCCGACGAGATTTGAACTCGCGATCTCCTGCGTGACAGGCAGGCGTGTTAAACCAAGCTGCACTACAGCCCCACTATAATTTTATTAAAAAATGGTAGGCGGAACAGGGCTTGAACCTGTGACCCCTGGCTTGTAAAACCAGTGCTCTCCCAACTGAGCTACCCGCCCACTTATTTATTTTTTGCTATGCAAATGATATTATAACATCTCTTTTTTTCTTTGTCTATAATAATATTAGCATAATTTTTATAAATTCACCAAATTAAATCAGTTGTTAGCATTTAGTTTTTATTTAAATAGTCTTCCGGTCTAGCAGTCCACTGGTCTGCTGGCCAATTTACTTAAAAGGGCGTATGAAATACGCCCCTACTTCTTCATTATCCGCTGTACGCTATACGCTATTTTAAAAGGGGATATCTTCCTCTGATATCGAAGTGTCTTCATTGGTTGGTTCATTGGGAATATTCTCCTCGCCCTCTACGGGGCCTTCTTTTGCAGCACCTGTATCTTTTATTAAATCTAAAAATTGTACAGTTCTGGCGTTAATTTCAAAAGAAGTTCTCTTGTTTCCTTCTTTGTCCTGCCAATTATTAGATCTTAATTCGCCGCTTATAGCTACCCTTCTGCCTTTTTTTAAAAACTGTGAAACATTTTCTGCCTGTTTGCCCCAGGTCACTACATTTATAAAAAGAACGTCTTCTATGTTATTTCCTTCCTGATTTCGATACGTTTTGTTTATGGCAACGCCAAATTTACATACTCCTGTCCCGCCGGGTGTGTATCTTAATTCCGGATCTCTGGTTAATCTGCCAATACCGATAAAACTGTTTAAGTCACTAAAAGTAGCCATAAAAATATTTCTCCCTTCTTTAATTTAAAATAATATTTGT
>Ga0222684_1000267_pt1 | contig 13437 bp, 12 predicted proteins | sample AntAcemetage1075_FD_181150 | JGI IMG/M metagenome (GOLD analysis project Ga0222684, IMG submission 181150) | Saline water microbial communities from Ace Lake, Antarctica - #1075 | ecosystem: Environmental > Aquatic > Non-marine Saline and Alkaline > Saline | place: Antarctica: Ace Lake...
TTTCTCTATTTTTTTTAGAGTTAAAGAAGAAATACAAAAAAGCCTCTATACCTTTTATCTCTTCTGGTATAGAGGCTTTTTGTAAATGTTAATTTGTTTTACTTACTTAGTACATTCCGCCCATTCCACCTGGCATTCCGCCTCCTGGGGGCATGGCCGGCATATCTTTCTTTTCTTCAGGTTTATCGGTAATTAAACATTCGGTAGTAAGAATCATTCCACCTATGCTGGCTGCATTTTGTAAAGCAGATCTGGTAACCTTAGCCGGGTCAACAATGCCGGCTTTTATCATGTCGGTAAATTCTCCGGTTACAGCATCAAAACCGACTCCTTTTTCTTCACCTTTTAATTTCTCAACAATCACTGAACCCTCATAACCAGCATTCTGAGCAATCTGTTTTGTTGGAGCTTCTAAGGATTTTATAATAATTTTTGCACCGATTTTCTGATCACCTTCTAACTTCATATCTACCAATGCTGGAATAATATTTATTAGAACAGTTCCTCCACCCGCAACAATGCCTTCTTCTACTGCTGCTTTGGTTGCAGATAGGGCGTCCTCAACGCGATGTTTCTTTTCTTTAAGCTCAGTTTCAGTGGCTGCACCAACTTTAATAACGGCTACCCCGCCAACCATCTTTCCTAATCTTTCCTGTAATTTTTCGCGATCATAATCAGAAGTAGTGTCTTCAATCTGAACTCTAATTTGGGCTTCACGTTTCTTAATTTCTGCTGTATCGCCTTTCCCACCTACAATGATAGTCTCTTCCTTGGTTATTTTAACTTGATGGGCACTTCCTAACATTTTAATTTCTGTATTTTCTAATTTTAGTCCTATCTCTTCAGAAATTAACTGTCCGCCAGTAACCACTGCAATATCAGCCATCATTTCTTTTCTTCTATCTCCAAAACCAGGTGCCTTCACAGCAACACAATTTAAAGTTCCTCTAATTTTATTTACCACTAAAGTAGCCAAAGCCTCTCCTTCGACATCCTCAGCAATAATTAATAAAGGTTTACTGGATTGAGCAACTTTCTCTAAAATAGGTAATAATCCTTTCATATTACTTATCTTAGAATCAGTTATTAATATATAAGGATCATCGAAAATTGCTTCCATCCTTTCTGCATCAGTTACCATATAAGGGGAAATATATCCTTTATCAAATTGCATTCCTTCTACTACTTCTAAAGTAGTTCCTAAAGTTTTAGATTCTTCTACGGTGATTACTCCATCTTTCCCTACTTTTTCCATAGCATCAGCAATGATATCTCCTATTTCCCTGTCAGCAGCTGAAATTGAAGCCACATTAGATATAGATTCTCTATCGCTAACTTCTTTACTCAATTTTTTAATTTCGCTAACTGCTTTTTCTACAGCTTTGTCTATTCCTCTCTTTACCATAATAGGGTTTGCACCAGCTGCCACATTTCTCAGGCCTTCATGAATAATCGCCTGGGCTAATAGCGTAGCGGTAGTTGTACCATCTCCAGCAATATCATTAGTTTTAGTTGCTACTTCTTTAACAAATTGAGCTCCCATATTTTCAAAAGGATCCTCAACATCAATCTCTCGAGCGATAGTAACTCCATCATTAGTAATGGTAGGTGAACCAAATTTCTTATCTAAAACTACATTTCTTCCTTTAGGACCTAAAGTAATTCTTACACTATCAGCTAAGGTTTTTGCGCCTTTCTCCAGGGCCCTTCTTGCATCTTCATCAAATAAAAATTGTTTTGCCATTTATTTATCCTCCTTTTATATCTAACCTCTTTATATTTTTTTAAAAATTAATTTATCTCTTAAATCACTTTTGACCTAATAATTTACATTTTATTTAACAATTGCTAAGATATCTTTTTCGCTCAGAATGAGATAATCTTCATCATTGTCACCTTTGATGTCTGTCCCGGAATATTTTGCATAAACTACTTTATCCCCTTTTTTAACAGTCATGGGAATAATTTTTCCTTCTTTGCTAGCAGCGCCGGGTCCTGTTGCCAATACTTCTCCTACTTGAGGCTTTTCTTTGGAAACAGTATCTGGAAGTAGAATTCCTCCTTTACTCTTCTCCTCTTTGACTTTGGGTTTTATTAATACCCGATCTCCTAGTGGTTTTAATTCCTTAACGTTCACGTTCAGTAACCTCCTTTAATTAATATTTATATTTTATAAACTAATTAGCACTCTCATGGTAAGAGTGCTAAAAGAACCTTATATATAATATATAAACTTCTTAGGAAAAGCAAGCTTCGAAATCAGTCATATTTGGCTATTTGCCGTAATATTTCATGATTGTAAATTATCTAATGATTATTTACTTCTATTTAATAGTTTATTCTCTCTAATGGTAATCGTGAAACTGCATCTAGGCTTAAAGACGATTTTTTATTTTCTTTAAACTTATAATATCCTGCTGAAGCTACCATCGCTGCATTGTCTGTACACAAAGAAATTGAAGGATAGAAAACCTTAATATTTAATAAATTTGCTTTTTCTTTAATCTCTCTTCTTAGAGAGCTATTGGCAGCAACTCCACCAGCTAAAATAATCTGTTTCGTTTTAAACTTCAAAGCAGCTTTTATAGTCTTCCCTACTAAAACATCGGTTACTGCTTGTTGGAAGGAAGCTAATATATCGCTAACAGGAATATTTTTATTCTCTTTTTCTAATTTTTTTATATAGTAAATTACCGCAGTTTTAAGACCGCTAAAACTAAAATCATAACTTTTATCATTTAAAATAGGCCGAGGAAATTGGATTGATGAAGGATTCCCTTCTTTAGCCAATTTTTCGATGATAGGACCACCGGGGTAGCCTAAGTCTAAAAACTTTGCTATTTTATCGAAAGCTTCTCCTGCTGCGTCATCTTTGGTCTGACCTAATAATTTATATTCTCCAAAACATTTTATATATATCAAAGAGGTATGTCCACCTGAAACAATTAAACAAATAAAAGGGGGTTTTATTTCATTATGTTCTAAAAAATTTGCATAGATGTGGGATTCAAGGTGGTTTACTCCAATGAGTGGTATATTTTTAGCCAAAGCTATAGCTTTGGCGACAGATAATCCCACTAATAGAGAACCTATTAAGCCTGGGCCGTAAGTTACTGCTATTGCAGATAAATCAGTAATCTTTTTCCCTGATTCGTCTAAGGCTTTGTCAATTACCGGGATGATATCCTCCATATGTTTACGTGAAGCTATTTCTGGAACCACTCCTCCGTATTTTTGATGAATGCTAATCTGGGAAGCGACTATATTGGAAATAATTTTTTTTCCATCTTTCACAATAGCCGCTGCTGTTTCGTCACAGGAGGTTTCGATTCCCATTATTAAATCTGACATATATTTTCCCCTTTCAATATTAAAACAACAAATATATTTCTTTTCCAAAAAATAGTATAATAAACATTTCTCGATAAAGCTAAAAACTAAGAGCGCAAAACGCAAAATCATAGTCCCCCGCTTTCTCTTTGCAAACTCGTAATAATCTATAATCCAAAACTATTAACTTATTGATTATCGCTTATATTTTTTCTCCCAGACAATTTCAGCCTCAGACTTCCTCAAATAGAAAGGAGAAAGTGTAGAAATATTATCTTCTTCTCTTTTTTTAAGTTTATTTAAACCTAAAAAAGCAATACTAGTGGCCATCTGTAAATTTATTTGGGAATCGACAAACAAAGCATTATTACCTAATTTTTCCTTAATAATATCCCGGTATTTTTTTATTCCATCTCCTAAGAAAATTATCTTTTCTTTTAAAGGGGAAAGCCGAACAAGCAGACTTTGAATATCTTCACATTTATAATCCATAACCCTGTGCAAACTATCCCCTCCTTTAAATAAAACATCATATATTTCGTCTTTCTTGGATTCTAAAATAGGACATATCAAATAGGGAATTTCTTTTAAAGGGAATGCCATACCATCTAAGGTAGGAATTCCCAATAAAGGTAATGAACAAGCATAAGATAAACCTTTAGCTACGCTTAAACCGATTCGAAGACCGGTAAATGAACCTGGGCCTATAGAAACTGCGATACCATTAATTTCTTCCATTTTTAAGTCTATGTTCTTCAACAAGTCTTTTATAGCAGGCACTAAAATAGATGAGTGTTTTTTCTTCAAACCATTAATAGTATACTCGATAAGAACATCTTCTTCTTCTATTAAACCTAAATTACAAAATTTGGTGGAAGTATCAATTCCTAAAATTTTCAATTCAGTTTAGCTCCTTTAAAATTTTTTCAAATCTATCCCCTTGAGGAATGAAAGTGATTGTTCTTTTATAATGATCTTCAAATTTGATATCAATCTTTAAATGTTCTTTTGGTAAATATTCTTCAATCTTCTCAGCCCACTCAATAACTGTCAAGCCTTCTCCGTAAAAATATTCCTTGTAACCCAATTCTAAAATTTCTTCTGCATTATTAAGCCTAAACAGATCGAAGTGATAAATTGGGATTTTACCTCGATATTCATTTATAATGGTAAAAGAAGGGCTAGTAACATAATCTTTCACTTCTAATTGCTGAGATATCCCTTGAATAAAACAGGTTTTTCCTGCCCCTAATTCTCCGTAAAAAGCTAATAAATCTCCTGCCCTAACTAATTTGCCTATATCTTCCCCTAATTTTTTCGTTTCTTCAGGACTTTTAGAAATAATAGTTAAATTCATTTTAATCTATTCACCAATTCTCCAATTTACCAATTGACCAATTAAATTAGTTATTTAGTTAAATGGTTACCTAGTTAGCTGGTTAAGAAAACAGATTTAAGATAAAAAACTGCTTTTATAGTATTACAGTTTTCGTTTTTAATTTTCTAAACTAATTAACCAGGTAACCAACGAACTTATTTTGTACGCTATATACTATTTTGTGCTATACGCTATAGTAATTTTTCCCCTAACATAGTTTTAACCTTCCAGGGTCTTCCATTCTTAATAAATAATTTAGGAACTCGTTTTTTATCGGGCATATGAACAATTTCATAATTAATAGTCCCAATTTTTCCTGCTATTTCTTCTACGGCTATTTCTTCATGTCCCTGTCTTCCCCAAAGTACCACTTCATTATCTATTTTTACTTGAGAAAGATTAGTAACATCTATCATACACTGGTCCATACATATCCGCCCGATTATAGGAAAACGCTTTCCTTTTACCAAAACCTCTCCTTTATTAGAAAGTAAGCGATTATAACCATCAGCATATCCTACCGGCAAAGACGCAACAACTGTTCTTTTCTTCTTGGTAGTATAGGTTCGACCATAGCCAATATCTTTTCCCTGAAGCAATTCTTTTAAAAAAACTATTCGAGTTTTGAAACTGTAAGCAGGAGTTAATTTTACAGTCTTTTGCACATCTTCTGAAGGATAAAGTCCGTAGAGAGAGATTCCCGGCCTCACCATATCTAACCACATATGTGGTAAATCAAGGAGGGTGGCACTATTTCCTACATGTTTTACCGGAATTCTTATTCCTTCTTTTTCTAAAATATTTAAGACTTCCACAAATTTTTTAAATTGTGCTTCAGTGTAAGACTTGTCTTTTTCGTCAGCAACTGAAAAATGGGTAAAGATGCCCTCTATCTCCACATTTTTCAAAACCTTCACTTTTTTAATGAAATTTAAAACATGATTAGGGGGTATTCCTATTCTTCCCATACCAGTATCTACCTTAAGATGAACCTTAACTATTTTGTCTTCTTTAAACGCTGAATCAGAAAGCTTTTCTATCATTTCATATTCACTCACAGTAGGAGTTATATTATATGATACCAACGGTTCTACTTGCTGCTTCAAGGTTAAACCAAGGACTAAAATAGGAACAGTAATGCCGCTTTTGCGGAGAAAAATGCCTTCTTCTAAACGAGCAACTGCTAATCTGGTAGCTCCATTATTTAAAACTACTGAAGCTATTTCTAAAATATCATGCCCGTAAGCATTGCCTTTAACTACCGCCATTAATTCTTTTTTTTTACCTATTAACTTTTTAATATTTTTCACATTGTTGGCAATTGCATCAAGATTTATTTCTACCCAGGTAGGGCCCAATAGTTTTTGCATAGTTTAATTTCCCCTTCTTTTATATCGTATATCGTATTAATTATGGCGTACAGCGAAACTAACGTGGAGCGTTTAGCGTTTAGCGTTTAGTTAACAAACGAGGGCCTGTCTTCTTGAATTCACAATTTTGCTTTGTAGGGGTTGGATTTATCCAACCCGAGTTTTGTTTTGATAATTTATTAGCGGGCTCGATGAATCAAGCCATTGGAAGGGCGTATTGCAATACGCCCCTACTTCTTCTTTGCTTCTGATTACTAATTCCTGCAACTTTTCTCTTTCGCTATATACTATATGCTAAATACTATATACTAATTATCCTATACGCTCTACGCTAAACGCTATCCGCTATAATAGTATATACTGTCTTTATTTATTCTAAATTCAAAAAAGCCTGAGGGATTTGAGACAAGATATCTCCGGCTATCATACCTCTTTCTCCTTTGATGTCTCGGGCTAAATAGCCAGCCAGACTATGGATGTAAACTCCGGTTATTGCAGCAGAAAAATTATCAGCACCCTGAGCTATCAGGCTGCAAATTATTCCAGTCAGAACATCCCCCGAACCTCCGGTAGCCATTCCCGAATTATCACCAACATTGATATAGATCTCCCCTTCTTTATTGGCAATTATTGTTCTAGCTCCCTTTAAAACTACTACAATTCCATATTTTTGAGCAATTTCTCTGGTAATATCTAATTGATTATCTAAAATATAATCTATGTCCTTATTTATTAGTTTAGCTAGTTCTCCGGGATGAGGAGTAATTACCAGAGGGGTTTTAGTCCTTTCCAAGATTTCAAGATCTTCACTTAAAGCATAAATTGCATCGGCATCAATAACCAAGGGGATATTAGACTTTTCTATAATTTTTTTTGCTAATCTTTGAGTCTCTAATTCTCGAGAAATACCAGGACCTATCCCTAATACGGAATAATTTTTCATTAATTTTGAAATCGTTTCTTCTGCTTCTTCCCCCAAAGACTGTTTTTCCGTTTCGGCAAGAGGAAGAGTCATAACTTCAGTTAATTTTACTTCCATTATTGAATTCAAACTTCGAGGAATTCCTAATACCACAATCCCTGCTCCACTTCTCATAGCTGCTTCACTGGCTAAATATGCTGCACCAGTCATGCCAATCGAGCCAGCTAAAATTAAGACTTTGCCGAAAGAACCTTTATGGGAATAAGTTGCGCGAAAAGGTAGAAGTGATTTAACTATTTCTTTGGTTATCATATTAGTTTTTATTTTATTATTTTTGAAAAGATAAGAGGGTATTCCAATGTCTTCAACCGTTACCTTTCCTGCATAGCTTGCTCCAGGAAAAATCAATAAACCAATTTTTGGTAAAGCTAAAGTAATAGTATGAGCTGCCTTGATGCATGGTCCTTTAATCTTTCCCGTATCTGCATCTAAACCAGAAGGAACATCAATTGCAACTACTTCCTTGTTAGCAATATTAATCAAATCTATTATCTTAGCTTTTAAACCGGTTACCTTCCCTTGTAATCCGGTTCCTAATATGGCATCAATAATTAAACCAGAATTTTGTATGGCTTTTTGTATTTCTTCGAGTTTCGTGGTTTCTGCTTCAAATAATTCAACTCCCATTTTAGTAATTACATTTAAATTTTCTTCTGCTTCACCTTTAATTTTATTAAAAGGGGCAAGGAGAAATACTTTTACTTTCACTCCGTAATTATAAAGATGGCGGGCAACTACAAAACCATCTCCCCCATTATTGCCCGATCCAGAAAAGATGACAATCTTTTTTAATCTTAAATTAGGGTAAATAATTTTTAGATTTTGAAATATTCTCAATCCTGCATTTTCCATTAAAACAAGGCCAGATAGATTATTTTCTTCTATCGCTTTCCGATCAATTTCTCTCATTTGTTGGCTGGTAACTACTTTCATAAGATAACTCCTCTTTAATTAGTCGTTAGGGAATAGTGAATAGTCGTTAGCTTTAAATACAAGTTGCAAGATGCAAGTGTTTATAATTTACCAATTGGCCGATTATATTAGTTAACCAGTTACCCGGTTGGCTAGTTAATTCTAGTAGTTGGTTCCTGGTTTTAAATTATTGGTTTTTATTTATCAAGTATACCTTCAAGAATTACTTGGGCAATAGCATATTCTTTGGCGTGAGAGATGGTGACAAAATACTTTCTAACTCCTTTTGCCAAAGCAATGTTTTTTAACTTTCCGGATGTGTCTATGATAGGTTGTCCCAAATCATCATTTTTTATCTCAATTTCTTTCCAATTAGTCCCTCTTAAGCCTAATCCTAATGCCTTCAATAATGCTTCTTTGGCGGCAAATTTCCCGGCATAGGATTGAAATTTATTATCTTTCTTTTTTTCACAATAATTTCTCTCCAGGGGAGTAAAAATCCTGGAGTTAAAATTATTTCCCCATTTTTTAATTATTTTTTTTATTCTTTCTATCTTAACTAAATCTATTCCGCAACCTATAATCAAGACCATCTATCCTTTTACTTGTAAATTTTTTTCTATTAGTTAGTAATTATCTAGATAATTTAAAGTTCATTATAATAAATACTACCCTTTACTATTTTTCCTTTTAGCCATTTCAGTAAATATTTCTTAAGTACGTTTCTGCTGACGGGTATCAAAAAAATAAAACCTGCTATATCTGTGACAAAACCAGGAGTAAGAAGTAATATGCCTCCAGCCAAAATAATCGCTCCCTGAATTAAGCTATCTCCTGGCATAATTCCATCATTTAAATCGTTCTGAATCTTCTTTAATATCATAAAACCCTGATTTTTTACCAAATAAGCTCCTAATATCCCGGTAAAAATAATTATACCGATTGTAGTTAAACTCCCTATCTTTTTCCCCACTTCAATTAAAACATATAGTTCTGCTACTGGAACTACTATAAATAATATTAACAGTTTACTAAAAAACATTATTTACTCCCATTCATAATTAAAGTAATTTTAGTAAAATATCCTTAAATTAGTCGTTAGCATTTAGTCGTTAGTCGTTAGTGAATAGTATTTAGTAAATAAAATACATTAATGATTAATAAGTTATAGAGTTTAAGTTACAAATTGCCAGCTTATAGAAAAACCAAAGTGTGTAGAGGCTCTATTATCATACTCCCTTACAATAAACTGTAAACTGATAATTCGAAACTGAAAATTGTATTTAATACTAACGACTATTCACTATTCACTAACGACTAATTAGGGCTTACAAAAAAAGGAAATTCCTATACAATTAAATTAATTTAAGATTAGTATTACATATATTCTTCTACTTCTCTCTGCATCTCTTTAGATATAACTATAAACTTCCCCTTTGCCTCCGTTAATAAGGCGCCATCTTCTGAACGAGCTTCCGCTTGAGCCTCAATCATCCTGCCTAAATCTTTAGTCATCTGAGCAGTAAAAAAAATCTTGTCACCTACCAAAGCTTTTTTTCTGTATTTTATGTTTACTTCTACGGTCATAGTCATAACATCCTTATTTACAATTGCAGTTCTGCCCATTATTTCATCTAAAATAGAAAACAATATTCCTCCGTGAACAATTCCTTTAAAACCTTGGTGTTTCGGTTCGGGAATGAACTCTGCTTTAATTTTATCTTGATCTCTAAAAAAAGCTATGTTTAAACCGATAGGATTGTCTTTTCCACAGACGAAACAGTTCTTATATCCTGGTAAAGCTTGCAAAATTAAAACCTCCCTGTAATTAGTTATTTGGTTAACTGGTTAGTTGGTTGCTTAGTTAAGTAGCTTACCGCATAAATAAATGACTAACTATCCAACAAGTAATGCAGTGCGTTACAGGTGATAAGCAACCTGTAATAAATACCTGTTTTTATAATTTAGGAAATTTAATCTTATTACTCATTACATCTTACTTGTTACTGTATTTTATACGAGATATGATTCACGAGAAATGAGATATGTATTTGGCTTCTTTATTCTATTTTCTTAACCAGTTAACTAAGTAACTAAATAACCAACTAACTGATTCTATACGCTCTACGCTAAACGCTATCCGCTAAAATGAAATACTATATACTAATTTTTAACTATTTCTTTTATCGCCTTTATGGTGGTATAAATATCTTCTTCACTAATGCCGTGATGAGTAACCAAACGAACCTTAGTTGGTGGTCGAGGTGAACCTAATATATTATACTCTGCTAACTTGGGCAAAAATTGGTAAGTGTTTATACCAGATTCATTAAGGTCAAAATAGACCATATTAGTCTGAACTGTCTCTAAATCAACTTTTATTCCACCTATACCATCCAAACCCTCTCCTAAAATTCGGGCATTTTTGTGGTCTTCTTCTAATCTTTCTACCATATTTTCGAGGGCAATTATCCCGGCTGCTGCTAAAATACCTGCTTGTCTCATCCCTCCCCCCAGCATCTTTCTATTTTTACGGGCCTTTTGAATGAATTCTTCTGAACCGGACAAAATCGAACCTACTGGTGCACTAAGACCTTTGGAAAGACAAAACATCACTGAATCAACATTTTTAGTGAGGAGCGCTGGTTCAAGGTTTAAAGCTACAGCAGCATTAAATATTCGAGCCCCGTCTAAATGAACTTGAATATTTCGTTGATGGGCTAATTGGCAGATTTCTTCGGTTACTTTTGGTGGAACAATTGTTCCACCTGCTCGATTATGAGTATTCTCCACACAGATTAAAGTTGTTTTAGGGTAATGGAGATTTTCATCCCTCAATGCCCTTTTAATATCCTGAGGATTAAGAATTCCTTTATCCCCGACAACCAACCGGGGTATCACACCAGCTACTGCCGACATACCACCCACTTCATAATAATATATGTGAGAATCCATCTCTAAAATTACTTCATCTCCTCTTTGGCAATGAGTCAATACCGCAATAAGATTTCCCATAGTACCACTGGGTACAAATAATGCTGCCTCTTTCCCTAATTTTTTAGCTGCCAATTCTTCCAATCGATTAATTGTTGGATCTTCTTGGTAAACATCATCTCCCACTTCAGCATTATTCATAGCTTCTCGCATCTCATCTGTTGGCAAGGTAACCGTATCACTTCTCAAATCAATTTTCTTTAACTGGTAATTATTAATAATTTTCACCTCCAAAAAATACTCGTTAATTAGTTCCCTGGTTAGCTAGTTTAAAACATTATTCTATTAATTAATGAACTAACTAACCAATTAACTAACTAACTGTCTAACTAAATTTATACGCTATACGCTGTTTTTGTTAATAAATCGCTAAATATTTATCCAATTCCCATTGGTGTACTTGCATTCGATAACTCTCCCACTCTTCTTTCTTGGCATCGACATAATTTTCAAAAATATGAGTGGTTAAGGCAGATTTTACTACCTCGTCCTTATCTAATTCTAATAAAGCTTCTTTCAATGTGCAAGGCAAATTTTCAATGCCTAAAGATTTTTTCTCTTCCTTGCTCATAGTGTAAATATTTTGACTCACTGGCTCTCCCGGATCAATCTTGTTTTTAATTCCATCTATTCCTGCTTTTATCATTACTGCAAAAGCCAAGTAAGGGTTACAGGATGGGTCAGGACTTCTCAATTCAGCTCTGGTACCTACTCCTCTGGCTGCAGGTACTCTGATTAAAGGACTACGATTTCTCTCTGACCAGGCAATATATACCGGTGCTTCATAACCGGGAGTTAGCCTTTTATAAGAATTTACCAAAGGATTAGTAATGGCAGTAAAGCCTCTGGCATGTTTTAATAATCCTCCCATAAAATACAAAGCTTCTTTACTTAGCTCATACTTTCCATCCGGGTTGTAAAAAATATTTTTACCATCTTTAAATAAAGATAAATGAGTGTGCATCCCCGATCCATTTATCCCAAAGATGGGCTTGGGCATGAAAGTAACATGTAAATTGTGTTTTAAGGCTATAGTTTTACCGGTTAATTTCAAAGTCATTATTCTGTCAGCCGCAGTGAGAGCATCACAATATCTAAAATCAATTTCATGCTGACCGGGAGCAACTTCATGATGTGCTGCTTCGATTTCAAACCCTAATTTTTCCAAAGCAATTACCATATCCCTTCTCGCTTCTTCCCCCAAATCGACGGGTAAAAGATCGAAATATCCACCTTGATCATGAGTTTTTGTAGTCGCCTTACCTTCTTGATCCCTAAAAAATAGAAAAAATTCCATCTCTGGTCCAAGATTGGTAGAATATCCCATCTCTTCCACTTCTTTTAGTACTCTCTTTAAATTATTTCTAGGGCAACCATTAAAAGGTAAACCATCAGGATTGTAAACATCACAGATAATTCGGGCTACATCTTTTTCTTCTTCCCAGGGATTTACTGTAAAAGTGGAGTAATCTGGTTTTAAATACATATCAGATTCCTCAATCCGCACAAAACCCTGTATAGAAGAGCCATCGAACATGATCTCCCCATCAAGAGCCTTTTCCAGTTCTCTTACCGGAATTTCTACATTCTTGGGCATTCCCAAAATATCGGTAAACCTTAGTCTCATAAATTTTATATTTAGTTCTTTAGCTTTATTTAAAATCATCTCTTTGGTTATTTTTTTCATTTATAATTCTTCCCCTTTTAATATTTTTTCTAATTTCATTTTAATTAATTATACTCTTGCTTTCTAATTTTACAAAGTATTTTTTTTCTAAAATAATCAACTTTTTATTCTACAGTAACACTTTTAGCTAAATTCCTCGGCTTATCTACATCACACCCCAATCTGTCAGCAATGTGATAGGCAAATAATTGTAAAGGTATAACCGATAAGATAGGATATAGTATATCCAAAGTTTTAGGAATATAAAATACTTTATCTACTATACTGGTAATTTCTTTATCGCCTTCTGTAGCAATCGCTAATACCATAGTATCTCGAGCTTTAACTTCTTTTATATTGTTAATTACTTTAGTATAAACCTTATCCTGTGGCACGATAACCACTACCGGGAAAGTCTTTTCCAAAAGAGCAATGGGACCATGTTTCATCTCTCCTGCCGGATAACCTTCAGCGTGGATATAAGAAATCTCCTTAAGTTTTAAGGCCCCCTCTAAAGCAATGGGATAATTAATCCCTCGCCCCAGGTAAAGAAAATTATGATATTTATTAAATTCTTTACTTAATTTAATAATCTCTGGGTCTTTAAGTAAAATAATCTCGACCAGTTGAGGAAGCTTCATTAACTCAGAAATTATTTTCTTAATCTCCGATGAATTAAGAGCCTCCCTAACTTGAGCAAAATAGAGAGATAATAGGTAAAGGCACATTAATTGACCAATAAAAGCCTTCGTAGTAGCCACACCTATTTCCGGACCTGCCTTAATATACATTACACTATCTGCTT
>Ga0222684_1000268_pt1 | contig 13419 bp, 10 predicted proteins | sample AntAcemetage1075_FD_181150 | JGI IMG/M metagenome (GOLD analysis project Ga0222684, IMG submission 181150) | Saline water microbial communities from Ace Lake, Antarctica - #1075 | ecosystem: Environmental > Aquatic > Non-marine Saline and Alkaline > Saline | place: Antarctica: Ace Lake...
TGTGATACTTCCATTAAGGAAACAGGAAGCAAACAGGGAATACAAAGCCGTTCCTAAGGTTGAGAGATACTCATCTACTCGACAATAAGATTATAGTTCTGAATTTACAAAAACAGGTTACTTAATACATATTACACATTATGCAATTTAACTGGTAAACTGGTTAACCGGGTAACTGGCTAACTAAATACTAACGACTAAATTAATTGGAGAATTGGTTAATTAAAACATATGCGATTAGATAAGTTTTTAAAAATAAGTAGAATAATCAAAAGAAGGACAGAAGCCAAAAAAGCTTGCCTGGCTAAATGTGTTAGGATTAATAATCGAATTGCCAAGGCAGGGGATGAAGTTAAGATTGGCGATGAGATAGAAATTAATTTTGCTAACAAAATCCTGCAGGCAAAAGCATTGGATGTCCCTCTAAGGAATATCCCAGCAGAGAAAGCAAGTTCCTTGTATGAGGTAGTAAAAGAAATTAAAAAAGAAGAAGATTAAAGTTTGAGAAAATAATTTGGTAATCAGAAGCCAGAGTCCAGTACCCAGAATAATAAAAATAATTAAATAAAATAATGTTGATATATTGTCTTGAGTATCCTTCTGGCTACTGAATTCTTTATATAATACTATGAATGTTGAGTTATATTTTTGCTTTACAAGTTAACAAATGAGGTTTTTGACAAATGGAAGAGAAAACAAAAGAATTGTCAGAAAAAATAATAAGGTTGTTGGAAGAGAAAAAATTTCAGGAAGTAAAAAAAATTGTTGATGATCTCTATCCCACAGAATTTGCTGAGGTAAGCAATAATTTATCACTAGAACAGACCATTGAAATATTTAAATTAATTAAAGATGATGAGAAAATTGCGGAATTGCTATCAGAATTAAATTCAGAGTTACAAGCAAATGTTATGGATGCTATGGGTAAAGAGAAGGCTTCTGATATCTTGGAAGAAATGGATACTGATGAGGCAGCTGATTTTTTAGGGGAGATAACTCCTGAGGAATCTCGAGAGTTATTAGATTTAATGCCTAAAGAAGAGGCAGAAGAGATCAAGGAACTATTAAAATATAAAGAGAATACCGCCGGAAGCATAATGAACAACGAGTTTGGTGTTCTTCCTGAAGATCTTACTGCTGAGGAAGCAATAAAAAAGATAAGAGAACTTAGCCCGGAAGCAGAGATGATTTATTATGTTTATATTGTAGATAAAAGAGAAAAACTAATTGGAGTTATTTCTTTACGAGATTTAATCATGGCTAATCCTAAGGCTAAAATATCAGAGTTTATGGAAGAAGATGTGGTTAGCGTTTTGGACACAGAGGACCAGGAAACAGCAGCCAGAATAATTGCTGATTATGATTTTTTAGCTATACCAGTTATTAACAGGAGAGGAACTTTATTGGGTATTATCACTGTTGATGATATTATTGATGTATTAGAAGAAGAAGTTACCGAGGATATTCATAAGATGGTCGGTTCATCCGAGGTATATGAAGATAAACTTATAAAAGCCAGTCCCTTTACCAGGGCGAAAGCGCGATTTCCCTGGTTGCTCGTCTGTATGGCGGGAGAAATACTTTCTGGCTCGGTTATAAAATTTCATTCTGATACCTTGCAAACCGTAATGGCTATGGCTTTTTTTATTCCTATAATTATGGCTATGGGTGGTAATGTAGGTGCTCAATCTTCCACCATCGCAGTTCGTGGTTTAGCTACTGGTCAGCTTAAGATAGATGAATTATGGCATAATATTTGGACTGAAACTAAAGTCGGTTCTTTAATAGGAATAGTAGTTGGAGTAATTATAGCTTTGGTAGCTCTGGTTTGGCAGGATGATTTTGTATTGGGACTGGTAATTGGATTATCATTATGTTTAACTATGATAACTGCGGCCACTGTTGGTACTTTACTACCTTTGATTTTTACTAAAATTAATATTGATCCGGCAATTTCCGCTGGTCCTTTTATCACTACTATAGTAGATGTAGGTAGTTTATTAATATATTTTAGTTTAGGTACCTTTTTATTTAAATGGTTCGGCGGATAGAAATTAGTTATTTAAACATTATTTAAATAATGTACGTACTAAGATAGTAAAAAAGAATTTTTAAAAAATAAATGAAAAGGGAGAAAAATAAGATGAGTGAAATATTTGATGTATACGCGAGAGAGATTTTAGATTCCAGGGGTAATCCCACTGTTGAAGTGGAGGTAGAACTGGAAAGCGGAGCATTTGGTAGAGCTCAGGTTCCCTCCGGAGCCAGTACCGGAGTACACGAGGCTATCGAATTAAGAGATGGAGATCCCAAAAGGTATTTAGGAAAAGGAGTTCTAAAGGCAGTTGAAAATGTAAATGAGATTATTGCTCCTGAAATTATTGGATATGATGCAACAGACCAATTATCGATTGATAAACTATTGATTGAACTTGATGGAACACCTAACAAAAGTCGTTTAGGGGCTAATGCTATTTTAGGTGTATCTTTAGCTACAGCAAAAGCAGCAGCTGATTTTTTTGGTTTACCTTTATATTCTTATATTGGGGGCGTAAATGCTAAAGAACTTCCCGTTCCCATGATGAATATATTAAATGGAGGGAAACATGCTGATAGTGGAGTGGATTTACAGGAATTTATGATTGTACCTGCTGGTGGAGCTAATTTCAAAGAAAGCCTACGAATGGGCGCTGAAACATTTCATACTTTAAAAAAAGTATTAAAAGAAAAAGGATATAATGTTTCAGTAGGAGATGAAGGTGGGTTTGCTCCCAATTTAAAATCTAGTGAAGAGGCGATTCAGTTAATAGTAGAAGCAATCAAAAAAGCAGGATACGAACCAGGTAAGGATGTTTTTATAGCTTTAGACCCTGCAGCTTCAGAGTTATACCAGGATGGAAAATATGTATTATCTCGAGAAAGAACGGTTAGAACTTCTGATGAGATGATAGATTATTATGCTTCTCTAGTAGATAAATACCCTATAATTTCCATAGAAGATGGTCTTGCAGAAGATGATTGGGAAGGGTGGCAAAAACTTACTAAAAAATTAGGTCAAAAAATACAATTAGTAGGAGATGACCTTTATGTTACTGACAAAAAAAGACTTATCCGAGGGATTGAATTGGAAGCTTCTAATTCAATCTTAATAAAATTAAATCAGATCGGAACTCTAACCGAGAGTCTAGATACTATTGAAACAGCAAAAAGAGCAGGTTTTACTTCGGTAATTTCTCACCGTTCAGGAGAAACAGAAGATACTACTATCGCGGATTTAGCTGTCGCAACCAATATTGGACAGATTAAAACCGGTTCCCTTTGCAGAACAGAACGTATTGCAAAATATAATCAATTGATGCGTATCGAAGAACAATTAGGGGAGTCGTCAATTTACCGCGGGAAGGCAGTATTTAATATAAAATAAAATGATATCAATTAGGTCAATATTTCATTCGAAAATAATTTGGGCCCTAATTTTACTTTTAATATTGTATATAGTTTTTTTATTCTCAGATAAATATGCCCAAACATTGCAATTAAAAGAAGATATTAAAATACTGGAATCAGAGATAGAAGAACTAAAATTAAAAAATAATAATCTATCTGAAGAGGTGGAATCATTAAATTCTGATAAATCTATAGAAAAAATTGCCCGAGAGGAATTAGGTCTTACTAAACCTGATGAAATATTGATTAAAGGTATTGAAAAATAAAATTAGTATAATAGTGTAAAGCGTTTAGTGGGTAGAGAAAAACGTAAAGCGAAAAGTGCAAAGCGCAAAACCAAAACTCAAAACTGAAAACGAAGAAAGAGGTCTTGAATTTTGAATTATGGTTTTTCGTTTAAAGCTTTTAGTTTAATAAAATACGAACAACGAAATAAATACGACTTTCAGTTATCTTAAATACTTATAATCATTTTTAAATTAGTATTTTGTAATTATTATATATAATGCTATTGACGATTTAAAAGATTTATCATATAATTAATTGCAGTGCGCCGGAGTGGCGGAATAGGTAGACGCACAGGACTTAAAATCCTGCGAGCTGTAAGGTTCGTGCCGGTTCGATTCCGGCCTCCGGCACTTATAAAGGTAATAATTGATTAATAAACTTGGTTTTACTTGAAAAAAATGCTAAAATTATCATGTATAAAATAAATATCTTACAGATATCAAAATACGGCGCGGGGTGGAGCAGTCAGGTAGCTCGTCAGGCTCATAACCTGAAGGTCGGTGGTTCGAATCCGCCCCCCGCAACCAATTTCTAAAAACCTCTTATTCAAAATGATAGGGGTTTTTTAGTAATATAATAAAAAAAGTGAATAGTCGTTAGCATTGAATACAGGTTTTTAGTTAACAGTTTTCGGTTTACAGTTTAAAAGGATACAAGATATAAAACTGGTTTTTAGTTAATGGTTTATAGTTTTTAGATGAGATTGCCACGCTCAATTCGTTCTCTCACAATGATATTATAAACAGACGAGACACCTGTCCTACATTGTGTCTTTATCTTGTAACTGGTAAACTGGCTAACCGGATAACTAATATCCTATACGCTATACGCTATACGCTCCACGCTAGGTTTATTCACTAACGACTAATTTAGGCGGTGTAGCTCAGATGGCTAGAGCATGCGGTTCATACCCGCAGTGTCCTGAGTTCGAATCTCAGCACCGCCACCAAAAATATTTATCAAAAAATTAAAGGCCTTTAATTGCAAAAGGATAAAAAATGTTAGAAGAGAAAATTTTGCAAACTATAAAGAAGTTTGATATGCTCTCTTTCAACGATAGAGTCCTGCTAGGTGTATCAGGAGGCCCTGACTCAGTAACCCTTCTAAATGTTTTATTATCTCTTAAAAAGAGATACAACCTATCCTTTTTTATTGCTCATCTTGATCATATGCTTAGAGGAGAAGAATCAGATGAAGATGTAATTTTTGTTAAAAAATTGGCCCAAGAGTTAGGTTTACCTTGCGAAGTTAAAAGTTGTAATTTAACAGAAATTACTCAGAAAGAGCATTTAACCCTGGAAGAAGCTGCCCGTAAATATAGATATAAATTTTATTCAGAATCCGCCAAGAAATTTAAGGCAAACAAGATTGCTCTGGGCCATAATGCGGATGATCAGGTAGAAACTGTTTTGATGAGGTTTTTAAGAGGAACAGGATTAGAGGGTTTGATGGGAATCCCTCCGGTGCGAGGCAAAATAATCAGACCTTTAATAGAGTGCAGCAGAGAAGATATTGAAGAATACTGTAAAGAAAAAAAGATAAAGTATAGGCTAGATTCGAGCAATAAAAAAGTTATATATTTTAGAAATAAAATTAGATTAGAGCTTTTACCTTTGCTTTCCCAAGGTTATAATAAAAATATAAAAGATATTATGCTGCGTCTCAGGAGTATAATTAGTGAAGTTTTGGTATATTTAAATCAAGAGACAGAATTGCTTTTTAAAGAGGTTGCAAGACAAGAAAGTTCCGAGACAGTAATTATTGATTTAAAAAAATTTACCTCTCTTCCCCTGGCTTTAAAAAGGAGGATAATTAGAAAATCTATTGAAGTTGTAAAGGGAAATCTTTATTCTATAAGTTTTAGACATAATAACGAAATATTAAAACTTACCGAGTACCAACTGGGTGAAAAAGAAATTAATCTCCCAGATAATTTAATGGTCAGGAAGAGTTATAACAAAATAATGATTTACAAAAAGAGGATTTCTCAAGGTCAAGCAGAAAGGATACCTATCCCCTGGGAATACGATATATTAATTCCAGGAAAAACAGAGATTAAACCTTTAGGCATAAAGGTTGAAATAAAAAAATTAAATTCTGCAGACATAAAATCTTCTTTATATTTTACAAGAAAAAAATCTAAAGGGGAATTTCTGGAATTTATTGACTACAATAAAGTTAAACTCCCCATCAAATTGAGAAATAGACGGAGCGGAGATAAATTTTACCCCTTAAAGATGAAGGGCTTAAAAAAAGTTAAAGATTTTTTTATTGATAATAAAATTCCTAAGAGTCATCGAGACTTAATTCCTATCCTGGTTGATAATGAAGATCAAATAATTTGGATTATAGGAATGAGACTGGATGATCGGGCAAAAATTAATTCTGATACTAAAAAAGTGCTCTGTATAAAGATAAAAATAAAAAATAATTTTTTGCAGGAATATTTTAATTTTTAACAAGGAGGAAGAAAAATGTTAAAAAATAACGAAATTGATAAAGTTTTAATCACAGAAGAAGAAATTAAGGAAAAAGTTTCCGAATTAGGGGAAAAAATAACCCGGGACTATCAGGGTAAAAACTTGATTTTTATAGGCGTGTTAAGGGGAGCAGTAATATTTATGGCAGATTTAGCTCGAGCAATTTCAATTCCTATGATATTTGATTTTATAGCCATTTCCAGTTACGGAGCAGCCACAGAATCATCGGGGGTAGTAAGGATATTAAAAGACCTGGATGAAACCATTGCAGGTAAAGATGTCTTAATAGTTGAAGATATAATAGATACCGGATTAACTTTGGATTACCTGCTTCGGATACTAAAATCACGTAAACCTGCCAGCCTAAAAGTATGCGCATTTTTAAATAAAAGTGCCAGAAGAAAAGTTAAGGTTAAAGTTGATTATTTAGGATTCAATATTCCTAATAAATTTGTAGTTGGTTATGGTTTGGATTATACAGGAAAGTTTAGAAATGTTCCTTTTGTTTTTACCCTTAATCCCAAAATATACAAGGGAGAGCTAAAGTAAAGTCGTTAGTGAATAGTGAATAGTCGTTAGTATAAATACAAGTTGCAAGATACAAGATGTAAGTTTCAAGTTAATATATAGTAAAGCCGCTTTACTATCTTGCCTGTTGGTTAGTTAAATTAGTCGTTAGTGGATAGCATCAGAGCGTAAAGTGTAAAGCTAAAAACGCAAAACCAAAGCTTAAAACTTAAAACCTAAGAAAAAGTTTTGAATTTTGAATTATGGTTTTTCGCTTTTCGCTTTAAGTTTTTAGTTTAATACTGGCGTAATACGATATACTCGATACTTTCCCTTGTTAGTGTAAACCTTAGTGGGGTAGTTAGAAAGAAGAATACTATCTTTTCTGTCTGCTGTCTTCTTTCCTAACTATACGCTCCACGCTGTACGCTCTACGCTATATTCGTGTGTTTGTTTTTATATAGGAATTATGCTAAAATTATTTTGCAAAAGCAATAAGAGTATAAAATAAACTTATTATAAGAAATTTTTGAAAAAAGGAGATATTTTTCTTGGCTAAAATACCTGATTTTAATAAAAAAGACTTAAAAGGGAATAAAAATTATAGAAACATCGGTCTATATTTACTGATGTTAATTATTACAGTTTCAATTATAAGTTCATTTTTTGAGCCCAAATCTGCTACTCAACAAGAATTTACCTATTCTGAATTTTTAAAAGAAGTTGAAATAAATAATGTATCTAAAGTAACCATTGTCGATAATACAATTACTGGTATACTTATGAACGGCACAGAATTCTTTACTTATTCACCTGATGACCCGGAGATGATAAATACCCTTCGAAGTAAAAACATAATAATAGAAGCCAAACCTCCGGTAAAAGTATCCTGGTGGATGCAGTTACTTTCATCTTTATTACCCATGCTTTTAATAATTGGAATTTGGTTATTTATGATACAACAGATGCAAGGTGGAGGAAATAAGGTTATGTCTTTTGGCAAGAGCAAAGCCAAACTTTTAGGCAAAGAGACCCCCAAAGTAACTTTTAAAGATGTGGCTGGAATTGATGAAGCAGAAGAGGAAGTTGAAGAAATAATAGAATTTTTAAAAAATCCAGCAAAATTTAAGAAATTGGGAGCTAAGATACCTAGAGGGGTTTTGCTTTACGGCCCACCTGGAGGAGGTAAAACATTGCTGGCCCGAGCTATTGCTGGTGAGGCAGGAGTACCTTTTTTTAGTATTAGCGGCTCTGATTTTGTGGAGATGTTTGTAGGAGTTGGTGCTTCTCGAGTAAGAGATTTATTTAAACAAGCAAAGGCTAATGCCCCTTGTATTATTTTTATGGATGAAATCGATGCGGTAGGAAGACATCGGGGAGCCGGTTTAGGCGGAGGGCATGATGAGAGAGAGCAGACCTTAAACCAACTATTGGTAGAAATGGATGGTTTTGATCAAAATATAGGTGTAATAATGGTCGCTGCCACTAACCGTCCGGATATCTTAGATCCTGCACTACTGCGGCCGGGAAGATTTGATAGGCGGATTGTCATAGATAGGCCTGATATAGTAGGACGGGAAGGAATTTTAAAAATCCATGCCCGAGGTAAACCCTTAGCTAAAGATGTGGATATTAAGGTTTTAGCCAGAAGGACTCCCGGTTTTGTGGGTTCTGATTTAGCCAATATGGTAAATGAAGCTGCCCTATTGGCCTCCAGAGAGGGTAAGAATGAAATCGGAATGGAAGAATTCGAAGTTGCTATAGATCGGGTTATTGCCGGACCAGAAAGAAAGAGTAGGCTAATTAGCGATAAAGAGAAAGAGATAATTGCTTATCATGAGTCGGGACATGCTATTGTGGCTAAAATGTTACCTAATTGTGATCCAGTGCATAAAGTTTCCATTATCCCCCGAGGAAATGCTATTTTAGGTTATACCTTACAGCTTCCTACCCAGGATAGATACCTAATTAGTAAATTAGAATTAATGGATAAATTAGCAGTTTTATTGGGGGGTAGAGTAGCTGAAGATTTAATATTTAAAGATGTAACTACGGGAGCGCAGAATGACCTGGAAAGAGCTACTAAGATTGCCCGTCAGATGATAACTGAGTACGGTATGAGTGAAGCTTTAGGACCTGTTACTTTAGGAAGAAAAGAACATGAAATATTTTTAGGTAGGGATATTTCCGAACAACGTGATTATAGTGAAGAGATTGCTAATAAAATAGACAAAGAAGTTAAAAAAATCATTGAAAGTGCCTATACTCGAGCTAAAGATATTTTAATTAAAAATAAAAGTAAATTAAAAAAGATTGCCCGTAATTTGATTAAAAGAGAAACTTTAGAGGGGAAAGATTTAGACGATTTGTTAAATGGAATAAAATTGGCTAATCTGACTAAATTTAAAGCAAACTTTTTATTAGTATAAAAATAAAATTAGTCGTCAGTATTTAGTATGTTAGCGTATAGCGTATAAAAATACAGTGATGAGTAATGAGAAAATAGTTAACCAGTTACTTGGTTAGCTGGTTAAGTTAATTAGTATTTCGTATCTCGTTAAGAATCAGTTACCCAGTTTATCAGTTGTAAGGTGGAAGATAAAAACGAAGGATAAGCGTCTTACCTGTCTAAGATATTATTGCGAGATCGGATTTATCAGAGCGTGGCAATCTCATCTAAAAACTATAAACCATTAACCATTAACCAGTTTTATATCTCGTATCTTTTTAAACTGTAAACTGATAACTGAAAACTTTATATTAATTATTACGACTCCTCACTAATGATAAATAATCTCTCAAAAATATTTTTAAAAAGAGAGGTGAAAAAAATGAAAGAGAAAGATGTCAACAAAACAAAAGCGCAAGAAGATAAACACGAAATAGAGAAGCAAAAAAAGGAAGAATGGTTAAAAAAAGAGAAAATAAAGTTGGTTGAACAAAAAAAAGAGTATACGAATTATCTTAAAGGGGTAATGCGCAAGAAGGGATTTAACCCAAAACTAAAGAAGGATAAATTTTTAGGTGGAGTAAGAGGAAGAGGATAAGAAAAAAATATTAAAAATTTTTTAAAAAAAAGAAGGATTTTTAATCTAAGATGGAGTATAAGAAATACAGGAGGTTGATTCGCCTTTTCGAGTATAAAGGACTTTTAAATAAAGTTTAATTTTAATTTGTGTATTTGATTGATAAGAACGAAAAAAAGAGAAAAGGCAAATTAAATTAAAAGAGGAGGTGTAAAAAGGGAATATAAATATTTTGAAGATTTAGTTTTTAAACAAATAATCAAAAAATTAAAGGAGGAGAATAATTAATAATGAAAAAAACTATTTTAATATTAATACTATCTTTGAGCCTAATAATGGGATTTAGCTTGGCAGCTCTCACAGCACCGGTAACACTAAATTGGAATTTAGGCACCGAACCCCCCACCCTGGATCCCTCTTTAGCCACTGATACTACTTCGGTAGATGTGGTAGAACAGCTATTTTTGGGTTTAACCGATTTTGATATTGAGACTATGGAAGTTATTCCGGAACTGGCTACTTCCTGGGAAGTATCAGAAGATGGACTGGTTTGGGCTTTTCATATGAGAAAAGATGTAAAATGGACCGATGGGAAACCTGTAACTGCCCACGATATAGAATATGCAGTTAAGAGAACCTGTGACCCGGCTACTGCTTCTGATTATGCTTACGTACTTTACATTATTAAAGGGGCTAAAGAAGTAAACACTGGTGAGATAACTGACCTGGATCACATAGGAGTGAAAGCAATAGATGATTATACTATTCAGTTTGCCTTAAATCAACCTGCCGGTTACTTCCCTGCTATTGCTGGAATGTGGGTGAACAGACCTGTCCCCAGATGGACTATCGAAGAATACGGCGATAAATGGACTGAACCGGAAAATATTGTCACCAATGGTTCCTATCTTTTAACAAAATGGGCACATGAAGACGAACTAATTTTAGAAAAGAATCCTGATTATTTTGATGCTGATAAGGTGCAGATAGAAAAAGTTCATTGTGTGATGGTTGTAGAAGTTTCTACTGCTATGGCTATGTATGAAGACGGGATATTGGATTCTGTGGAAGTTCCTTTGGATGATATGGATAGGATAAAAGCAGATCCGGTATTAAGTAAAGAATTATTTATTGCACCTCGATTATGTACCTATTATTATGGATTCAATAATAGCAAACCACCGATGGATAATCCTTTGGTCCGTAAAGCCTTTTCTGCTGCTATTGATAGGCAGAGCTTAATAGATTACGTTACCAAAGGCAACCAATTACCTGCTACTACCTTCGCCTGCCCGGGAATCTTTGGTCATGTTCTACCTTCAGAAGGAGTGGGTATAAGTTCTGACCCGGAAGCAGCCAGAAAATACTTGGCAGATGCCGGATATCCTGAAGGTAAAGGACTCCCAGAAATTACTATGATGTTTAACACCGATGAGAGTCATCGGAAAATTGCACAGGCTATTCAGCAGATGTGGAAAGAAAATTTAGGAGTAGAGGTTAATTTAACTAATCAGGAATGGAAGGTATATCTTAAGACTATAAGTGAGGATGCTCCTCAGATCTTCCGTTTGGGTTGGTGTGCTGATTACCCTGATGCTAACAATTGGGTTTATGAAGTTTTCCACTCTACCGATAGTGACAACAGAATTCAATGGCATAATGCGGAATTTGATAGGGTAGTGGAAGAGGCAGCTCGTGAATCTGACCCCGCGAAGAGGTTAGAACTCTACAAGAGATCAGAACAGATTCTCTGTGAAGAAGAAGCTGCTATAGCTCCTATCTATTTCTATACTTTTGTAAGGATGACCAAACCATATCTTACACGTAGCTATTCTCCGTTGGGCGGAGAACATTTCAGGGATTGGAAAATTACAAAATAACAGAATTGAAAAACACTGATTTGTTTTAGTTTTTTTAAAATAGCCATGCATCCTTGAGAATAAGAGGATTGCATGGCTATTTTTCGGATTTATTTTTTACCATTTTATGATATAATATTTTGGTAACATTGAGTTGTAGCTAAATTAATTATTTTTTGTTTATCTTCGGTTGTAGTATAAATTTAATAAAAATTAAAAAGAAAGGGAGAGAGTATGATCAATTTTATTATTAGGAGAGTTTTATGGGCTATCCCGGTTTTATTGATAATATCTTTAGTGACTTTTGGTCTGGGCCATGCTATTCCCGGAGGCCCCTTCGATAAAGAAAAAACATTACCGGCGGAGATTATTGCTAATCTGGAAGCTCACTATGGCTTAGATGACCCTTTATGGAAGCAATATACCGATTATCTTTGGAAAGCCCTTCATGGTGATCTTGGTCCATCCTATACTTCACGAAGTAGAACAGTTAACGATATTCTTAGTGCACATTTTCCAGTTTCAGCCCAATTGGGGGTATTAGCTTTAATTGTAGCTATGGTGATAGGAATTCCTTTGGGAATGATAGCATCTTTAAGGCAGAATACTTTTATTGATTACTTTTGTATGTTTTTTGCATTACTTGGAGTTTCGGTTCCATCCATGACTTTAGGTCCTCTACTGGTCTGGGTTTTTGCTCTAAAATTGAATATATTGCCAGTTGCCCGGTGGGGGACCTGGCAGCAAGCCATTCTACCCGCTTTTACTTTAGGAATAGGAAGTGCTGCTATTTTGGCTCGGTTAACAAGGGCTAGCATGCTGCAAGTGATTAGAGAAGATTACATCAGGACAGCAAGATCAAAAGGAGTATCAGAAAAAAACGTTACCGTTTACCATGCTCTTAAAAATGCTCTTATTCCGGTAGTAACTATTATAGGACCTTTATTTGCTGCTCTGGTTACCGGTTCTTTAATTGTTGAACAAATATTTGCCATTCCTGGTTGTGGTAAATATTTTATAACCAGTATTACTAATCGTGATTATCCGGTAGTATTAGGTATTATGCTGCTTTATGCAGTTTTAATAATTGCAGCTAATCTATTAGTTGATATCACCTATGCATGGATTGACCCTCGGATTAAATATACTTAGGATTATTACAAAATAAGGAGGATATATTATCTTGGAAGTAAAATTAAAAGAAAAAAAGCAAATTATTGGCGAAGCAATTATTCCTGAAAGACCTGAAGTAAGTCTCTGGAAAGATGCTTTTCGAAGAATGTGTAAAAATAAAATGGCTGTACTGGGTGCGATAATCATTATAGCCTTGCTTATTCTTGCTATTTTTGCCCCTTATATTGCCCCTTCTCATTATGCTGAGGGCAGTTTGAAGGATAATTACGCTAAACCGGGAGACAAATATCTATTAGGTGCAGATTTTATGGGTCGAGATGTACTTAGTAGAATTATTTATGGTACCAGAATATCATTAAGTGTTGGAATAATAGGAGCTTTAACTTCTTTTATAATAGGAATTTTATACGGAGTTATTTCGGGATATTATGGAGGGAAAGTCGATAATATCATGATGCGCTTTGTGGATATTATGTACGGTTTTCCTACCTTATTATTGATTATTTTAATGATGGTTCTTTTTAAATCTACTTTTGCCATAACTACTCCCGGAACTATTGCTGGAACTTTAAGCGAAATTGATAAGGCCTTTGGCGGATTGTTCTTTATTTTTATTGGTATAGGAATAACTGCCTGGATTGGAATGGCCCGAATTGCCCGGGGGATGGCTTTATCATT
>Ga0222684_1000275_pt1 | contig 13290 bp, 9 predicted proteins | sample AntAcemetage1075_FD_181150 | JGI IMG/M metagenome (GOLD analysis project Ga0222684, IMG submission 181150) | Saline water microbial communities from Ace Lake, Antarctica - #1075 | ecosystem: Environmental > Aquatic > Non-marine Saline and Alkaline > Saline | place: Antarctica: Ace Lake...
AACTAGGATTGGCATAAGCTGACGACCATGTTCAATTGCCTGTTTCAGGCGCCATGGGCGGTCAGCGTAGATGGTAAAGATTGGTTCACCCTTCTCTACCAGTTGCCCGCGTTTTTTATGAATGTATATGCCGGCCCCTACATCAACCGGTGACCCGGCGAGACGGGCAAGTGAGATGAGGGATTTGTTGTTCATCTCAACCACATAGCCTTCCTGTGGAGCGTTGACATCAAAAGTGTATTCTCCGGGATGAATGTCTTCTGAGGTAACAGTGGCGTCGCCACCCTGAATTTCAATAATCTCCCGCATTTTTTCCAGTGCTTTCCCGTTTTCCAGGAGCGTCGTTGCCATCTCTGTACCGCTGCCTGTCTGAGCTTTACCTGCCATTTCCAGAGCAATCCCGGCAATGGCAACGCTCTTCTGAATCAGTGATGACGGTTTATCTGCTCCTTCCAGAACCTGTAATGCCTCCCGGACTTCAAGATTAACACCAATAGTATGACCGATTGGTGCGTCGCCGTAGGTAAGCGCACACTCTACCTTTATCCCTAAACGGCTTCCCAGTTCAATAAAATCACGGGAGAGACTTCGTCCTTCTTCAGGAGTTGTTACTTTCGCATATTGGCCTACCGGAATGTCGATAACGACCAGATCCGCACCGACAGCAGATTTTTTGGCCATCACACTTGCCAGCATCTGGCCTCTGGGGTCGAGTTTTAAGGGGTACTCATATTTAATCAGTTTATCATCAGCTGGTGCGATATTCGTCGCCCCGCCCCAGACGATACAGGCCCCGATCTTCTCAGTCATCATCTGGACTTCTTCAGCTGAGAAAGCAATCGGGGCCAGCGTTTCCATGAGATCAGCGGTTCCACCTGCGCCGGTAATCGCACGAGATGAAGTTTTGGGAATTTTCAGGCCGGACGCAGCGATAATCGGGACGACCAACAGGGATATTTTGTTGCCGGGCACCCCGCCTATCGAGTGCTTGTCGGCAATGGGTCGGGTGGTAAACTGAAGTTGATCACCGGTTGCAACCATCGCCCGGGTGAGATATTCAATTTCATCCATGTCAAGCCCATTAATGTATGAACTGGTTATATAAGCACTGGTTTCTGCGGGTGAGAGAATATCGTTTACGATATCATTGACAATGGAGACCATCTCATCGCTGTTTAATTTTCCACCGTCCATCTTTTTTTTGATGTATTCACTTGATGCGGGGCGGTTGGCGACCCGGAATTCGACACTCTCACCATCTGTGACACCCAGGCGCAGGTTGGTACGATGATAGATGCCAGCAGTACCTTTAGGAAGAAGTGTTGTGGTTGTTGCTACGAAAGCCTGAATAAAGGTCCCTTTTTCTTCAGCTATAATCTGTACCCGGTCCCCATCCAGTACGCCAATTGCACGTGCGTCATCCTGATGGAGCAGTACTCCCTGAAAATCGATATCCAACTGTTTTGCGGTAAGCCTGACCATATTGAGTTATCCTCTTGTTATTGAAGGTACAGCGGTGCGATAAGATAGTCCTTTTGACCGGAGATTTCCGTTGGAGAATAAATAATCTCAGTATTTTTTTCTCCTGTCAGCAGAGCTATGGTCCCTTTGATTTTACTGTATCCGGGTGATGTTTTACCGCGTTGGAATCGGTGTTTAAGGTAAATGCATTTTTCCGGTTGACTGACTTCTCATGGCGTTTTCCCGTAAAAAAGGCTATAAATCTCATTTATGAAGAAAATATGAGATTTCTTCACAAAAGGTATCATGTCAGTGATACAATACCAAGTCAAGTGAAGAACGATCCCCTCCCACTAGTAAGCCCTGTGCAGAAACCTTGGCACAATCAATCGGCTTCTGAGGTTCTGACTGCGTTTCAGTCAGTTGATACCGGGATTTCAGATGAGGAGCGTGCCATACGACTGGTTACCTATGGCACAAATACCATCACTGGGGAGGGCAGGCCCTCGCTCTTCATCCTGTTTTTCCGTCAATTTCGTAGTGTGCTGATTGGCATTCTTCTGGTTGCCACCGCAGTCTCATTCCTTGTTGGCGAGGTACTGGACACGCTTGCCATTCTGTTAATCGTATTTTTAAATGCCGTTCTTGGATTTGTTCAGGAGTGGCAGGCTGAAAAAGCCATTGATGACCTGAAAAAAATGTTAGGACTTCAGGCCTATGTGTTGCAGAAAGGAGTGGAGACCCGTGTCGAAGTGGCTTCGGTGGTTCCAGGAGATATCGTGGTCCTTGAACGGGGGAGAAAGGTTCCGGCTGATCTCGTTTTGCTCTCAGCAACATCTCTGCAGATAGACGAGGCTAACCTGACCGGAGAGTCTGTCCTCCAGGAGAAATCTCCGGGCATCGTGGAAGTTGATGCTGCGATCTTGGAACGAACGAATATGGCGTTTATGGGAACAACAGCAACCAATGGCAGGGGCACCGGGGTCGTGGTGGCGACGGGCATGCAGACCGAGTTCGGGGAAATTGCTGAACTAACCGGGAGCATTGTTGACGAACCGACTCAGCTTTCCTTAAGGATGGACACCCTGGGGAAACAGATCAGTCTGATTGCGATATTCGCTGCTCTGGTGATTGTGTCTATTCTCGCAAGTATTGCGATTCAGGTGCTGGTTGTCTACCATCCGTTCTTCCAGAAGTTGCTGCAGACGGTATCTCTTGGTCTTTCAGACTGGTTCGTAATGATTTTACTTGCTCTCCCTCTGGTTATAGCAGGCGAGGTGTATAAATTTCTGAGAGGGGATCAGTGCCAAAATGTTCTAAAAAAGGGAAAAAATCTGGAATAACCCTGTAAACTGGTTTTAGAAAGAACTTATAAATTCTGAAAAAAGAGTGAAAATAGTTCGGGACAGGAACAATTAATTCCGGCCGAGTATATCCCGTGCCAGCCAGTCGCCGACAGCTGACGTTGTGAGGTTTCCGCCCATATCCTTTGTTACAATATTGTTCTGAATACTGTGTTCGATAGAGGTTACCATGGCTGCAGCGCCCCTGGACTCGCCAATCTGATCAAGAAGCAGAGCACCGGCCCAGATGGTTGCCAGAGGATTTGCCACGTTCATTCCCTTGTATTTTGGCGCAGACCCGTGAATTGGCTCAAACATCGAGGTTCCTGTAGGATTAATATTACCGCCGGGTGCCAGACCCAGTCCACCCTGAATCATCGCCCCCAGATCGGTAATAATGTCGCCGAACATATTTGGAGTGACAAGGACGTCAAACCATTCGGGATTTTTAACAAACCACATCGTCACGGCATCGACAAAGTTGTAACTGGTCGTAACCGCAGGATAGTTCTGTGCCACCTCTGCAAAGACTTCACGCCAGAGGCCATATACATCAGTAAGTACATTTGCCTTATCGACCGAAGCAAGGCTCTTTTCGCGTTTCATCGCAAGGTCAAAGGCATAGTTGATTACACGCTCTGAACCTTTCCTGCTGACGACACCAATCTGGTAGGCCAGTTCATCAGCGTCGGTCTCGACGTCAACGCCGAATTTGACATTATAGAGATTACGCAGTACTGCGAGGTCGTCATGTTTTTTCCCGGCTTTTGTCCGTCCTCCGATACCCACATAGAAGTCCTCGGTATTTTCGCGGACTACCACAAAGTCGATATCTTCAGGATTTTTGTTTGCAAGCGGGGTTGAAACGCCGTCCAGGAGTTTAATCGGCCTGAGGTTGACATACTGGTCAAAGTAGAACCGAATGGCAAGGAGGATGCCTTTTTCCAGAATCCCGGGTTTAACCCGTTCGTCGCCGATAGCTCCGAAATAGATAGCCGGATACTGTGAGAGTTCCTTTAGTTCGTCTTCACTGATGAGCTCACCGGTTGCCAGATAGCGGTCGGCACCGATTGCATAGTCTGCCCAGTCGATCTCAAAACCGAATTTTTCTCCGGTAGCGTCAAGGACTTTTCGTCCCTCTGTGATTATTTCAGGCCCGATGCCATCACCGGGGATACAAGCGATATGATACATTGGTTTATGCTCTTTTTTGTAGTATGGTATTCAGTTCATTGTTTTTAGGATAGTTGACTGCTAAAAAAGTTGTCCGTGAGGTTCACAGACTTTTGGCGTAGGCTACCAAACCTCCGGCGTCAACAATTTTCTGTAGAAATGCCGGGATGGGTTCCAGTGTATAGCGACGTCCATTGCATTCGAGATAGCCTTCCTCCGGATGTACCATGATCTCTGCACCGTCAGGAATAGCATCCGTCTCTTTACAGATAACCGGTAGTACTCCGGTGTTTACGGCATTTCTGAAGAAGATGCGAGCAAAGGATTTTGCGGCGACGTATTCAACTCCGGACCCTTTGATAGCTAGTGGGGCATGCTCACGTGATGAACCACAACCAAAGTTCCGTCCGGCAACGATGACATCACCGGGTTGGACCTCTTTTGCAAAGGTGTCTCGGGTTCCCTCAAAGGCGTGAGATGCCAGTTCTTTGGGATCGTAAATGGTAAGATACCGTCCCGGAATGATGGCGTCTGTGTCGATATCATCGCCGAATTTCCAAACTCTCATGTTCAGACCTCCCGTGGATCGGTGATAACCCCAGTCATAGCACTTGCTGCGGCAGTAGCAGGAGAGGAGAGATATACTTCTGCCTCCGTGCTGCCCTGACGTCCTCTGAAGTTTCGGTTTGATGTGGAGAGCGAAACTTCTCCGGGTGCCAACAGGCCAAACATGCCACCCATGCAGGGTCCGCAGCAAGGCGCCTCAACCAGAGCACCTGCCTCCACAAACCGTTCTAATAAACCTGCTCTCAGGATTTTCAGGTACTCATCACGGGATGCCGGAACCATAATGACCCGAACATCTTTTGAAAAGGTTTCATTTCCCAAAATTTCTGCTGCCTCGGCAAAGTCCTCATATCGCCCGTTGGTGCAGGACCCGATAAAGACCTGATCCACCGCCTTTCCGGCAACCTCTGCGACGTCAACGACATGATCGACGTTATGGGGGACGGCGACCTTTGGGCCGAGATCTGTCACATCGATAGATCGTGTTTCTGTATAAACAGCGTCTTCGTCGCTTTCGAGTTCAAAGGGTGTGGCATCAACCCGTCCTTTGAGATACTCCCAGGTCACTGTATCCGGCGGGACAATGCCGGCTTTGCCCCCCATCTCGATAGCCATATTTGAAACAGTCATTCGTCCTGCCATCGGCATGGATGCAAAGGTGTCACCGACAAATTCAAGGGTTTTATAAGTGGCACCGTCTGCTCCGATCTGTCCGGCAAGAGCGAGGACGAGGTCTTTCGAGCCAACCCTTCGGTTAAATTTGCCATATGCCCTGACCTGTATTGTCTCGGGAACGGTAAAGTAGAGCTCTCCGAATTTAAGCACAAATGCCATGTCGGTTGAACCGATGCCCGTCCCAAACGCTCCGACTGCCCCGTAGGCACAGGTATGTGAATCTGAACCAACGACAATATCGCCGGGTTTGACCCTTCCTTTTTCCGGGACGACCTGGTGGCAGACACCTTCTTTCATGTCATAGTTGTGAATGCCCTGTTCTTTCGCAAATGCACGTAAATTCTGGTGGATTTCGGCTGCCCGGATGGAGTCGGCAGGAATCTGGTGGTCGAAGAGCATGATGACCTTTTTCGGATCAAAGACTCTTTTGCCACCCATTTCCCTGAAGACATCGATGGCCAGAGGTCCCGTTATGTCGTGAATCATCGCGCCGTCTATCGGTGCCATAACAACGTCGCCTGCGCTACACTCTTTCCCACAATGGCGGGAAAATATCTTCTCGGTGATGGTTTGTCCCATAGGTATCACGGTCGTTTTGAATAGGTGTTGAGTTTGATTGTTTTCTGCTGAACCAGTCAATATTGGCTATGAGGGGAGGGATTCAGACTCCCCGGTGCAGTGCGACACTGCCCGTCCGCACGAGTTCAAGAATGCCGTATGGTCGCAGCAGTTCTTCGAATGCTTTTATCTTCTTTGAATCTCCGGTAATCTCAAGGGTAAGTGTTGTCTGGCTGACATCGATAATCTTCGCCCGGAAAATACCAGCTATCTGCTCGACTTCGGCACGGGGATTGCCTGGTTCGGCCTGCACTTTGACCAGTGCCAGTTCCCGTTCTACGTGTTCTTTAGCCGTGATGTCGGTGACTTTTATCACCTCGATAAGTTTGTTGAGCTGTTTTTTCACTTGCTCAATCGTTGGGTCGTCACCACAGACCACAATAGTGATCCGGCTCATATCCGGTGTTTCGCAGGTACCGACCGCAAGACTTTCGATATTGTACCCTCTTCGGCTGAAAAGCCCTGAGACTCTGGCAAGGACACCTGAGCGGTTCTCGACCAGCACACTGATAATATGTTTTATCATGCTTTGTCCTCCGGATCATGTTTAGTGTGTTCACCAATCATATCGCAGATTGCTGCGCCAGCCGGGACCATGGGGAACACATTCTCTTCCCGTTCGATTCTGAAATCGAGGAGATATGGACCATCATGATTGATGGCGGTCCGAAGGGCTTCTTCAGTTTCGGAGGGTGTTGTTATCTGCTTTCCGGGAATGCCGTACGCGGCGGCGATGCCCACAAAGTCTACTGAGGGAAGTTCGGTGTAGGAATAGCGTCGCTCATAGAAGAGCTCCTGCCATTGCCGGACCATGCCTAAATACTGATTGTTGAGGATTACAATCTTAACCGGAATGTTATACTGAGCAACGGTGCCAAGTTCCTGAATATTCATCTGGAAACTGCCGTCTCCTGCGATAACGACGACCGTTTCATCAGGACAGGCATAGTGAGCACCCATCGCTGCGGGGAAGCCGTAACCCATAGTGCCAAGTCCACCGGACGTAATCCATTGACGGGGTCTGGTGAAGCCATAGTGCTGGGCTGCCCACATCTGATTCTGACCTACTTCGGTGACGATAATGCCTTTTCCCTGTAATATATCAGAGATGGTCCGTACGATCTGCTGAGGATGAAGAAGACCGTCATCCACAATTTTCAAGGGATGTTTCTCCTGCCATGTGGCAACCTGCTTTGTCCAGGGATCACAAAAATATCCGCCAGGCATTGCCCGTTCTATGAGGGCCGTCAGGATCATTTTTGCATCGCCGACAATGGGGACATCAACAGGCTTGTTCTTGCTGATTTCTGCCGGATCAATATCGATGTGGATGATTTTTGCATGGGGTGCAAACTCTTCCAGTCTGCCGGTTACCCGGTCGTCAAAGCGTGCTCCGATAGCAATGAGCAGATCACATTCTGTTATGGCGTAATTTGCAGACTGGGTTCCGTGCATTCCCAGCATGCCGAGATTTAGCGGATGGCTGGCTGGCAGTGCACCAAGTCCCATCAGGGTGGTGGTCACCGGGAGGCAGAACATCTCCGCAAACCGTAATAATTCCTCTGAAGCATCTGCGGAGATCACTCCGCCCCCGGCGTAGATGATCGGACGTTCTGAACGGTTCAGGAAGGTAAGTGCCTTCTCAATCTGCTTTGGATGACCCCGGTACGTTGGTTTGTACCCCTTCAGGTCAATAGTCCCAGGGAGAATGTCCTCTTCCTGAACCTGTTCAGTGAGTATATCCTTGGGGAGGTCGATGAGAACCGGACCTTTGCGCCCGGTGCCGGCAATATAAAACGCCTCCCGTACTATTTTTCTGAGTTCTCTGGCGTTTTTCACCAGATAATTGTGTTTTGTTATTGGTGAGGTGATGCCGGTAATATCAGATTCTTGAAAGGCGTCGTTGCCAAGCATTGTGGATGGGACCTGACCGGTCAGAGCGATGATGGGTACTGAATCCATATTGGCTGTCGCGATACCTGAAACCAGATTGCAGGCGCCTGGCCCGGACGTGGAGAGACAGACACCAACTTTGCCACTGGCACGGGCGTATCCGTCTGCGGCATGGGCTGCTGCCTGTTCGTGGCGGACAAGAATGTGTCTGATTGGTGAATCATAGAGTTCATCATACAGTGGCAGGAGAGCGCCCCCTGGATAGCCGAACAATATATCCACACCACATTCCGTCAGACTATTCGTCAGAATTTGTGCTCCGTTTTTCATGATGTTCCCTTCAGTAATTGATTCATACCACTGATCACAGCCTCTACACTTGCTTCTATTATATCAGTGCTTGCACCCCGTGAGGTTAAAACCCTTCCTTCCTTGCTGAGTTTTACCATCACATCGACCATTGCGTTGGTGCCTCCCTCGATTGCGTCAACATGATATTCTTCCAGACGGATGTCACCGGCAACGGCGACTGATTGCTGGAGAACGTTGAGAGCTGCGTCCACAGGACCCGTTCCGGTCGAAGCACCGGTTATCTCTTTCCCGTTCACAAGCATTGTCACTGAGGCGGTTGGCAGAACGGTGTTACCGTTTACCGCCGTAAACTGAATGAGTTTGATAACCGGTTCTGATTCTTTGAGCATCACGGCATCGGCGACTGCCATCACGTCAGCATCAGAGATTTTCATACCTTGGTCACCCAATTTTTTGATACGCATCAGTATTTCATGAAGCTGGGTTGTATCAGGTTTGTATCCCAGTTCGCTCAGTGCTGCCTGTACCGAGGCAGAACCTGAATGTTTGCCTAGGACAATCCGCCGTTTTCTTCCGACGATCTCCGGAGACATTGGCTCGTAGGTTGTGGTATCTTTTAGGAGTCCATCGGCGTGAATGCCACTTTCGTGGGTAAAAGCCATTGCGCCTACGATGGGTTTGTTTGTCGCAAGCGAGACTTTTGAAAGCCGTGAGACCAGAGTTGAAAGAGCGTAGATTCTGGTTGTATCGATACCGGTATCATACCCGTAAAGGTTCTTCAGTACCATAACCAGCTCTTCAAATGGTGTATTTCCGGCACGCTCACCAAGGCCGTTTACCGTTGTATGTGCACAGGTTGCCCCGGCTTTAAGTGCGGCAAGCGTGTTGGCGAGTGCCAGCCCAAGGTCGTTGTGACAGTGGATGCTTAAGGGGGCAAAGCATAGTTGGGGGATTATTTCTGCGGTTTTTTCGGGTGTTAAAAGCCCAACGGTATCACAGAAACAAATGCGGTCTGCTCCGTGGTCCACTCCGTCTTTAAAGAGAGCTGAAAGATATGACAAATCAGATCGTGAAGCATCCTCTCCGGATAGTTCGACGATGAGTCCCCGTTCTTTTGCGTAGGATACCGCTTCCATTGCCATCTGATGTACCTCATCACGGGTCTTGCAAAGCTTTTTGGTGATGTGTAAATCAGAAACTGGCACCACGAGATGTACAGATTCTGCACCACACTCACATGCAAGATCGATATCTCCGGTTCGCGCCCTGACATATGAGCAGATTTCTGCCTTAAGACCAGCATCGGCGATGAGTCGTATTGCTTCTCTTTCTCCCTCTGAGGCGACAGCCGTGCCGCCCTCAATAACGTCCACTCCAATATCTGACAGCTCTTGGGCTATCGATAATTTCTGTTCGGGTGTCAGCGAGACTCCTGGTGTTTGTTCTCCGTCACGAAGTGTCGTGTCGAAAAATCTAATTTTTTGATTGGCTAACAACGTCTGCACCTCCGTTCAAGGTTTGTAATGATAGATTAAAACCGAAAAATATATAGATGTTTTGTAGAATTTTTGATCATATGCACCACAATTATGATTTTCTGCAAAATTATGCACCGCATTATAAACAAAAAGTCCTGTAGGTGAACCACGCGGCGAAACAATATTAATTATGGGGACGTATATCTAGATAGTAACGGAACGGGACGTGAGAAAAGAAATGATGCAGAAATACTATGAATCTGATGCTGATCTAAAAACTCTCTCCTCTTCGACTATCGCCGTTATTGGCTATGGTTCGCAGGGAAGAGGACAGGCATGCAATCTTCGTGACAGTGGTCTTAATGTCATTGTCGGCATCCGGCCAGGAAAGAGCCGTGACCTTGCAGTAAAAGACGGCTTTGAGATTCTTGATGTAGCAGAAGCAGCAGCACGGGCAGATTGTGTGATGATTCTTCTGCCCGATGAAACTCAGGGCGCTGTGTATAAATCTGAGATTGCAAAGGGTCTTGTAGCCAGCAACTGCCTGATGTTCTCACATGGGTTTAACATTCACTACGGTCAGATTGTGGCGCCGGATGATGTGGATGTTGTGATGATTGCCCCTAAAGGTCCGGGACACATGGTTCGCCGTACCTACGAAGAGGGCGGCGGGGTTCCGGCACTCATCGCCATCGACCAGGATGTCACCGGGAAGGCACGTGATATTGCTCTTGCGTATGCCAAAGGCATTGGTGCCACCCGGGCAGTGGTTTTAGAGACAACCTTTTCCGAAGAGACAGAAACGGATCTCTTTGGTGAACAGGCAGTGCTGTGCGGTGGTATCACCTCGCTTATTAAAGCCGGATTTGAAACGCTGGTTGGTGCCGGGTATGCTCCGGAGATGGCGTATCTTGAGGTTCTCCATGAGACAAAACTTATTGTCGATTTGATCTACGAGGGTGGATTTACGAAGATGCGCGATTCCATCTCAAATACAGCCCAATATGGTGATATTACCCGCGGGCCACGGGTTATCAATGCTGAATCGTACCTGGCTATGGAGGAGATCCTTGCTGAGATTCAGACCGGAGAATTTGCTAAAGAGTGGATTCTTGAGAATATGGTTGGGCGCCCGGTCTTTACTGCCTTGACCCGCGCTGACGAGGAACACCTGATTGAAACCGTCGGTGCCGAAATTCGTGGCATGATGCCACAGTTTCAGAAAAAATAATTTTCAGGTATCCCGGATTTAAGGATTATCCGGTAACTTCTTCCTTTTTTAGGTCGCTGACTTTTTAGGTTCTAAGGGTTCAGTTCTTTTTGCTATCTGTCGACAAGGGTGGAAGTTCTTCGGCAACTCTGCCGTCATGAAAAAGAATGGCCCGATTAAAATACTCACGGTGCCATTGTTCATGCGAGACTATAATTAATGGTCTGGTTCATCTCATGATTCCTGGTTCAGGAAATTCTGGGAATAACTGATATTACGATCATAGAAAACGGAACTCCGGGTGAAGGGGCACGTTTTGAACTGGTGGTCCCGGAGAGTGGGTGGCGTGTTCCTGAAGAGAACTGACGGTCGTTTTTTTCTGGTGATGTTCATCTCATTGTTAGACTGAACTATCATTGAACTGCCCTGAATCCCTGAGTGCCTGAAGAGCAAGACCGGTTGCCCCGAAGGCATCTGAAAGTTCTGAGAAGTTTGGTACATGTGAATCATGCAGAATTTTGATCCCCGGACGCATGCTTTCACCACCGATAAGACATCCGACAACCATCTTTTCTGTCTGAGTCGAGAATCGCACGATCTCTTTGGCAAGTCGTACACTGTCAATCGATGAGGTTGGCGATGCAGCGACATAGGTAATGTCCCACTGATCCTGATGGCGAATTAAAAGATCCAGCGTTTTTGCATAACGTTCTATTCCGGCATCACCGATCATATCAATCGGGTTTTCGTGACTCCATATTTGAGGCATGAAAGCGTTGAGTTCATCCAGCATAGTCCCGGTCAGGTCGATGAGATGAACGCCTGAATCTTCCGCATAATCAGCAGAAAGAACGGCAAATCCTCCGGCGCTTGTGACAACAACTGCCCGGTTTCCCTGTGGCCAGCCTTCTGAAGCCAGAAGTCCGGCCGTTTCAAAGGCATCTTTCAGGGAATATGCTGTGATAATACCCGTTTCACGAAATGCTTCCTTGTAGACTTCCCAGCTTCCGGCAAGTGACCCGGTATGCGAAAGGGCTGCACGTTGTCCACGCTGTGATCTCCCTGATTTCAGAGCAATGACAGGCAGCCTTTTGATTATTTTCTTTACCGCTTCAATAAAGGCTGACCCGTCGGTGAGTTCTTCGATATAGAGAACCACAGCTTTGGTATGAAGATCGTTTGTAAGGGCCTGGAGATATTCAATAAAGGTAAGATTTGCCTGATTTCCTACGGAGACTATAGCTGAAGCTCCGATATCGCGGACGACCTCCCAGTCTGATATGGCTGAGATGATGGCTCCTGATTGTGAGATAAAGGCAACCGGTCCGGGACGGGGAAGGACCGGGGCGAAGGTAGCATTGATATTCTGGTGTGGGAGCATAAGGCCGAGACAGTTCGGACCGGCAAATCGTATACCGTATTTTGCTGCGATGGACTGAATCTCTTTTTCGATGGCAGCGCCGTCACTGCCGGTTTCTCTGAATCCTGCTGAAATGATGATGACAAATTTCACTTCGGCTCTTCCAGCGTCTTCCATAACTGTCGGAACTGCCTGAGCTGGTACAGAGATAATGACCCAATCAGGCGTTTCCGGAATTTCGGAGAGCGCAGAGAAACATTTTTTTCCAAGAATGGTATCGTTATGGGGATTGACCGGATACACGGGTCCTTCAAATGGTAGCAAATTCTGAACGATAAAATAGCCGATTTTTCCCGGTGTCGCTGAAGCACCTACGACGGCAATCGAATGTGGCGAAAAAAATTGATCAGGGAGAGGGGTTTTTGCCTCGTAGGTGAGATCATCCTGGTGGTTCTGGTCATCGATAATAAAACGTGCATCCACAGCAGTAGCGCCTGATTCATACAGGAGAAATGGGTTGATATCGAAAGCCTGGATGTCCGGGTTCTTTTCAAATACCGCCGCAACCCGTACTATCATCTCGGTCAGTGCTTCCCGGTCAAGGGGTGGGGTGCCACGAAATCCGGCGATAACCGCAGAAATTCTGGTATCATCAATCATAGCCGAAGCTTTTGCCTGGTCAACCGGGAGCAGACGAAGGGAGATGTCTTTCCAGAGTTCGACAAGGGTGCCACCGGTGCCGAAGGAAAGCACTTTTCCAAAGGAGGGGTCGGTTGTTCCGCCGATGAAGAGTTCGGTGCCGGACTGAACCTGCCTGACGATGAGAACCCCGTTAATCTGAGCGTCAGGTCTTGTCGAGCGAACCCGCTCTAACAGGTTGTCATATTCCTGTTGTACCATTTCACGATTAGTTATGCCGGTAATAACGCCGCCAACCTCGCTTTTATGGGAAATGTCGGGAGATGAAATTTTGCAGACCACGGGGTAACCGATCTTTTCTGCCGCGTCAACTGCTTCCTTTTTAGTACTGGCTGTTGCCCATTCCGGCACATTGATTCCGGCATTCTGAAGAATCTGGTAGCCTTCTGCTTCTGAAAGGAGTCTCCCACCCATACTACTGACTTGAGGCTCTCTTTATATAATTCTGTTAGTATTCACTCAGATCCGGAATACTGAACGTCAACCGTTCTTGTATTTTTG
>Ga0222684_1000276_pt1 | contig 13281 bp, 11 predicted proteins | sample AntAcemetage1075_FD_181150 | JGI IMG/M metagenome (GOLD analysis project Ga0222684, IMG submission 181150) | Saline water microbial communities from Ace Lake, Antarctica - #1075 | ecosystem: Environmental > Aquatic > Non-marine Saline and Alkaline > Saline | place: Antarctica: Ace Lake...
ATAGATAAAGCCAAGAAACGAGTAGTAAGATTGGAGCGAGGACGAATAATAGAAGATACGCAAAGAGGGAAATATTAAGATGATTTTTGAGAATATGGGATTTTATTTTAGAGAGGCTTTACTCAGCTTTAAAAGAAGTGCTTTGATGAGTATGGCGACAATATTAAGCATCACTACTATTTTAATCATTGTTGGGGTGTTTTTATTAATTTCTATAAATTCCAGTCTTTTTCTAAAAAATATAGAATCCCAATTGGAGATTGTTGTTTATTTAGAAGATAATATTTCCAAGGCCGAGCTAAACAATTTAAAAAGTAACATTACTTCAATAGATGGGATAAAAGAGGTAAAATACGTATCTAAAGAGGAGGCTTACCAGCGTTTATCAAAAGATTTGGGAGAACAAAAAGATATACTCAGCGCTGTTGAAGTAAACCCGCTTCCTGCTTCTTTTGATATACAGGTAAAAGATCCTAAGGCTATTGAGCAAATTGCTAATCAAATAGCTGAATTCAAAAAAGTGGAAGAAGTTGAGTATGGCCGGGAGACAGCAGAAAAATTGTTAAATTTTACTTATATATTTAGAAGAGCGGGAATTTTAGTATTAGCCCTCCTGATTTTTGCTTCTATTTTGATTATATCTAATATAATAAAAATCACTGTGTATGCCAGAAGAAATGAAATTGAAATAATGAGCTTAGCAGGAGCTACTTCCTGGTTTATTAGATGGCCCTTTATAATTGAGGGCTTTTTACAGGGTTTTATTTCGGCTATTTTTTCCGCAATAATATTATATAATTTTTATTTTTTTGCCGTAAATAGAGTGCACCAAGTTATTCCTTTTTTACCATTAGTGGTGGTTAATATTGATTTATTACCCGTAGGTATAGTAATTGTGCTGTTGGGGAGTTTAGTGGGAATTTTAGGGAGTATGTTTTCAGTGGGAAAATATTTAAATGTATAAAAAGAGGTTAGTTTTAATAAATAAGAAAATATTTTTTATTTTACTATTGATTTTGACTTTCATCTTATTTGTTGTTTTTTTTAGCTATGGTGATAACGGCGGGGACTACAGTAAAAAGATAAATGAGGAAAATCAGAGATTAAAAAAGATAGAGCTGCAGATTAAAAGTGTGAAAGATGAAATTAATAATCTGCAAAAGAAAGAGAGCGGTTATCTAGAAGCTCTTCATAAAATTGAAAAACTTTTACTGGATACAGAAAAAGAATTGCAAAGCATCGAAAAAGATTTAAAGCTGGCTCAAAAAGAGATAGGAAAAGCGGAAGACGAAGTTGTTATTGAAAAAGAAAAGCTAAAGGAAAAGACTAAACTATTAGAAAGTAGATTAAGGGAGATATATAAACGCCGCCTAACCGGCTATCTGGGAATTTTATTTAATAGTGAAAGTTTTTCTGATTTTCTTACCCGTTTCAGATATATAAAAAATATTTTGTCCTTAGATGCCAAAGTGATTAATGATATTCGTCAGCAGACGAAAAAGATAGAGAAGAATAAAATGAACCTGGAGAACAGGGAAGAGATATTGAGTTTATTGAAAAAAGAAGTAGACAAAGAGAAAGAAAATATTGAATTTTCTATTAAATCTAAAAAGTCTATAATTAATAAAATAGACTCTCAAAAAGAAGCATATTTAAAATCCTTAAAAGAGTTAGAGCAATCTTCTCAGGAAATAAAGAATATGATAGAGAAAATTTATAAACAGCGGGAAGAAGATTCTAAGAAGGCTTTTCAAAAGGAAGTTCCAACGATTACTCTAAAACCTAAAAAGGGAATTTTGGCCTTACCTATTCAGGGTAAAATAATTTCCGGGTATGGAAGACAAAAAAATATCGAATTTAATACTTATACTTTTAATTTGGGAATAGATATTAGTGCTCCCCTTGGGCAGGTAGTTCATGCAGCCGGTTCGGGAGAGGTAATTTATACCGGAAATATAAAAGGATACGGGCAGATAATAATTATCGATCACGGTGGAAGAGTTACTACTTTATATGCTCATCTTTCTAAAATTTTAGTAGATATCGGGGACAAATTAAAAAAAGAACAAACCATAGGCCAGGTGGGCGATAGCGGCGGTGTTTCTTCTCCCAGGCTGCATTTTGAGGTTAGGGTAGAAGGCAAACCCACCGACCCTATGAATTGGCTATAAATATTAATATTTCTAAGATTAGGTGGTAAAAAAATTGATAAAGATAAAAAGAAATAAAATAATTACTTTAATTACGATTTTTGTATTGGTTTCTATAATAAGTGGATTTATATTTTATAATGTTAGGGCAAACGGCAAGACCAATGAAGAGGAAATATTTGCAAACTTAGAGCCTTTCTTTGAAGCTTTAAATTTGATAAGGTTTGAATATGTAGAGAAGGACATAGATTTAGATGAAGTTATTCAGGGGGCCATAAGAGGCATGTTTAAAACCCTTGATGATCCCTATAGTCGTTATATGGATCCAGACTCCTTTAAAAGAGAACAGGAAGATATGTTTTTAGGTCATTTTGGGGGGTTAGGGATAATCATCTCTATAAAAGATGAGCAATTAACTATAATTTCTCCTATTGAAGATACCCCGGCTTACAGAGCAGGAGTAAAGGCAGGAGATAAGATAGCAGAAATTAATGGAAAATCAACAGAAGGAATGGGATTAGATGAAGCAGTTAATATTTTAAGAGGGGAGAAAGGAACCGAAGTTAGCCTAGGAATTAAGAGAGAAAACATAGAGGAACTTTTAGAAATTAGCATAATCCGAGATATAATCGAAGTTAAAGCAGTAAAAAAAGAAGTAATGGGCAGAGATAATAATATTGGTTATGTCAGGGTTACTACGTTTAATATAAATACCGAACCGGAATTAAAAAAAGTTTTGGATGAATTAAAAAAAGATAGTGATATTCAGGGAATTATTCTCGATTTACGCAATAATCCAGGAGGACTATTGGATAGCGCCATAAAGGTGGCCAGTAAATTTATAAAAGAAGGACCGGTTGTCCACATCAAAGATAGAGACGGGATAGTAGATACTATAAAATCCAGAGGAAATAAATATCCCGAATGGCCTTTATTTGTGTTGGTTAATGAAGGGAGTGCAAGTGCTTCGGAGATTGTAGCCGGAGCGATTCAGGATTATGGAAGAGGAAAATTGTTAGGGGAAAAAACATTTGGCAAGGGAGTGGTTCAGCAAGTCTTTAATTTATCTGATGGCTCGGGAATTGCTATTACCACTTCCGAATATTTCACCCCGAGTGAACGGTCTATAAATCATATTGGTATTGAACCGGATATATTAGTAGAACCAACAGAAGATAGCGAACAGGATATGCAATTAAACAAGGCGATACAGTTCTTGGAAGAGGAGATAAAACAGTCGTTAGTCGTTAGTGAATAGTGAATAAGTTGTAGGGGCAGACCTTGTGTCTGCCCTTTAGGTACTAAATCGAAAGGAAAATTATTTTGAAAAAAAGTCAGAGAGAAATTATAAATATTATTACTTTAGTAATTATTTTAATCGTAGTTTTTAATATTTCTAATTTATTCAATAAATCTATTAAGGAAGAAAATAACTTTACTAATACCCAAAATGTTGACCCAACTACTGTCGATAAAACAGAGTTAGAAATAAAGGAATCTAAAGAAATCACTTATGATAGCGAACGATATACAGATTTAATAGTTGATGATTTGGCATCTTCAGAGGAAGAGACAATCTTTTCACCTAAAGCAGCTTTTATAATAGATGATTTGGGATATGAAACAGAAGTGGCAAAAAAAATGATGGAATTGGAATATCCTATAGCACTATCTATATTACCTTTTCTCCAGTATTCTGAGTTTACTGCGGAAGAGAGCAAAAAAAATAATAAAGAAGTTATGTTGCATTTGCCGATGGAGCCCAATAATTCTGATGCTAATCCCGGACCCGGCGCCATTAAATCCTATATGTCGGAAGAAGAGATTAGGCAGGCTGTTAGGAAATGTATATTAGATTTTCCCTATGCTATTGGGGTTAATAATCATATGGGTTCAAAGATTACCGAAGATAGAGAAATTATGGAGATAGTCTTAGAAGAGATTAAAGGATATAATTTATTTTTTATAGATAGTATGACCAGTAAGAATTCTATTGCCTACGAGGTTGCCCAGGAGATGGGGATTAAGTCTGCAGTAAGATCGGTCTTTTTGGATAATGGGAATGATATGGAATATATTAAAGGACAGATGTTAGAAGTTCAAAAGATAGCTTTAGAAAAAGGAGAGGTAATTGCTATCGGTCATGATCGGATAAATACTTTCTATGTATTGAAGAGGATGATTCCTGAATTAATTAGGGCGGGCATAGAAATAGTCCCGGTTTCAGAATTAGTTAAATAAGTCCCGATTAAAAATATTAGATTCTCACTATCTAACCTTTCTTCTCCCGTCTTCTTTTTTCTCTCTCTATCTCTTTTTCTATCTTTCCTTTCTTTTCTTCACTCGATACTATATATTGTTTTTCACCATATCTTGATACTGTTTTACTCGATAGCGTTTCCCTTCTTACACCTATTGTCCGCACCTATACGCTGTACGCTCTACGCTATAATCTTAACGCGATACTTTCCTAAAAGATTGTGTTATTAATGTTTTTATATTATAATAATCTTGTTTCTTATTAAAAATAACGTATGTAATTAGTTACTTGGTTAGCTAGTTAAGAAAATAGAATAAAGAAAACAGGAGTCAGGAGCCAGAATATAATAGTATTTCGTGAATTGGCTAATTGGCTAATCGGTCAATTGTACTATCTTGTATCTTGCATTTTAAGCTAACGACTATTCACTAACGACTAACGACTATTAAGGATGGAGGAAGAATGGAAGATAAAAAAATACGGGTTAGGTTTGCCCCCAGCCCTACAGGTATGTTGCATATCGGAGGAGCTCGAACGGCCTTATTTAATTGGCTTTATGCCAGACATTATAATGGGACCTTTGTTTTGCGCATTGAAGATACTGATCAAGTAAGATCTAGCGAAGAAGCAGTAAATGTAATATTGGAAGGCATGAAATGGCTGGGTTTAGACTGGGATGAAGGTCCCGGGAAAGAGGGGGAATATGGTCCTTATTATCAGATGCAAAGATTGCATCTTTATCAGAAATATGCCGGGCAATTACTGAAGAATAAAAAAGCTTATTATTGTTATTGTACCAGAGAAGAATTGGCCGAGAGTAGAGAGAAACAGTCAAAAGAGAAAAAATCTTTTAAGTATGATAGACATTGCTTGAACCTTAGCGAAGAGGATAAGAAGAGATATGAAGCAGAAGGTAGAAAACCGGTAATAAGGCTTAAGATTCCTGCCAGGGAAATTGTCTTTAATGATTTATTAAGAGGTGAAGTAACTTTTGACGGCGGGCTATTAAGTGATTTTGTAATAATGAAATCAGATGGGATTCCCACTTATAATTATGCGGTAGTCATTGACGATGCCTTAATGAAGATTACTGATGTTATGAGAGGAGATGACCATATTTCTAATACTCCTAAACAGATAGTAATATATGAAGCCCTGGGATTTGATGTGCCAAAATTTGCCCATATTCCCATGATTATGGGAGAAGATCATGCGAAGTTAAGTAAGCGTCACGGCGCAGCTTCTGTTATGGAGTACCGGAAAATGGGATATGTACCGGAAGCTTTAATCAACTACATTGCTCATTTAGGGTGGTCTCCCGGTAGTAATAGAGAAATATTTTCTGTAGAAGAAATCGTTAAAGAATTTTCTCTGGAAAATCTTTCCAAACATGCCGCCGTTTTTAGTATGGAAAAATTAAATTGGTTTAATAGTGAATATTTAAAGAAGATGCCCATCGATTCCTTAACCAAAATGCTTCTTCCTTTTCTTAAAGAGGCTAATTATATTGAAAATGAAAAAAGTCTTTCTCCGGCAAAAAATGAGTACATAAAAGAAGTACTGAAGTTAATGCATGGAAGGTTTAAAAACTTTTCTCAATTTATAGAATTTACAGATTATTTTTTTGTAGATAAAATCGATATAGAGCCAAAAGCTTTTCAAACTGTGTTAAACAAAGATGGTGTAACAGAAATTTTAACAGCTTTAAAAGAGAAACTTTTAACGGTTGAGCGTTGGGACGAAAGCAACCTGGAAACTGTCGTAAGGTCTATTGCTTCATCCTTACAAATAAAGGCTGGGAAGATAATTCATCCAACTAGGGTTTCATTGACTGGAAAGAAAATAGGTCCGGGCTTGTTTGAATTGATGGTATTTTTAGGTAAAGAGAAGAATATTCAACGTTTGGAAGATGCTTTAGAAAAAATAAAAGAAGCAAAAAATAGAAAATAGGCTTTTAAAAAAATAGAAAATGTTATAAAATATGTAATGAAATAGTATTAATGTTGGGGGATCGTCCAGTGGTAGGACACCAGATTCTGGATCTGGGAACGGTGGTTCGAGCCCGCCTCCCTCAGCCATTCCATTATAAAAATAGTCGTTAGTGAATAAGCCTAGCGTGGAGCGTACAGCGTTTAGCGTATAGTCAGGAAAGAGGAAGACATAAGATGAGATGGTATCGGGTATAAAGTAAAATACAGTAATAAGTGATGAGTAATGAGTAATAAGATTAAATTTCTGGAATTATAAAAACAGGTACTTATTGCAGGTTACTTATTACATATTACTTCAATGGCTGGTTAGCTGGTTAAAAAAGGCAAAGAAAACAAAAAGAATCTATACTATTTTTATTATCTTGAATTTTTGTTTTTTTCTTGACTTGATACTATCTTATTTAATTGCTCAATCGGCTAATTGGTAAATTAAGAAATTATTTATGGCGCAATCGAATAGTGGTTAATTCGGCTGGCTCTCAATCAGCAAACGGGGGTTCAATTCCCCCTTGCGCTACCAATTTTTAATAAAATAAAGTATAGATGTAAACTTAGCAGGAACTCCCTGCTTTTTTTATAATTTCAACAGAATTTATAGAAACGCTGAAGAGAATTAAAATAAATAAAGATAAATTTATATTATAGTAATTTAGGGGCACGATGAATCGTACCCGCAAGATAGATTAGGTAATAAACGGCAGAAGCACGATTGATTGTGCTTCTGCAACGTAGTTGTAAAACATAAAGGAAATTAATCAACAAAATTAGTACAATAAAAAAGAGGCAGAGATGTATAATACAAACAATAGGGAAATATTTTTAACCAGAGAAGGTTTTAAGAAATTAAAAGAAGAGATAAAGTATTTAGGGGGAGAAAAAAGAAAAGAAATACAAGAAGACATTAGCCGGGCTTTAGAATATGGAGATATATCTGAAAATGCAGAATATAATATTGCCCAGGAAGATCAACGTATGAACGAAATAAATATTGTTAGATTAAAGCAAAAGTTAAGTCGGGCAAAAGTAATAGACGAAGATTGTTGTTCAGAGGGGATTAGTATCGGTACAACCTTAAAGTTAAAAAATTTAGGTTCTGGGGATGAAATCGAATATATTTTTGTTCCGGATGATCAAATAGATTTTACAAACAATAAAATATCCTTAAATTCCCCTTTGGGACAGGCCTTCTTGGGTCACCAGGAAGGAGAAGAGGTAGAGATTGAAGTTCCTATCGGAATATTAAGATATAAAATATTAAAAATATTATAATGATAACCAAAATATTAGAAATAAATCCCCAAAAAATAGATTTAACTAAAATTAAAATAGCTGCAGAAGAAATAAAAAAAGGCAGCTTGGTGGCTTTTCCAACAGAAACAGTTTATGGATTGGGGGCAGATGCTCTTAACGAGAAAGCGGTTGCGAAGATATTTCAAGCTAAAGAAAGGCCATTTAATGATCCGCTAATTGCTCATATTGCCGATATAAAAGAGTTATATAGATTATCCAGGAAAATTCCCCTGGTAGCTTTAAAATTAGCCAAAGCATTTTGGCCGGGCCCTCTTACTTTAGTCCTTAAAAAATCTGAATTAGTTTCAGGTATTGTTACTGCCGATTTAGATACGGTTGCTGTGAGGATGCCTGCTAATAATATTGCTTTAAGCTTAATTAGAAAGTCTAAAACTCCCATAGCAGCTCCCAGTGCTAATCTTTTTGGAAGGACAAGCCCGACTACTGCTCAACATGTAGTTGATGACTTGGGCGGGAAAATTGAGATGATTATTGATGGGGGCAAGACAAAAGTAGGTGTAGAATCTACTGTATTGGATGTAACTGTTGAGCCCGTCCTGTTACTGAGGGCAGGAGGAATATCAGTGGAAAAATTAAAGGAAATAGTCGGTCAGGTAAAAAAGAGCAAGGAGTTAGAAGAAGGTTTCCGTTCACCGGGAATGTTAAATAGTCATTATTCTCCCCGGGCGAAATTGATTTTGGTAGAAAAGAAGGTAGACGCTCAAGTAGAAGAAATTCATAGGCTGGCTTCTAATTATATAGCGCAGGGGCTTAAAGTAGGAATAATGGCTAAAGAAGAAAATCAAAACAAATATAATGGATTTGAAGTTAAAGTTATAGGTAAAGGTAGTGAGTTAGACGTTTGTGCAACAAATCTCTTCTCAACCTTAAGAAGTTTTGATAAAGAAGGATTTGAGATTATTATTGCTGAAGGTTTAGAAGAACACGGCTTGGGCTTGGCAATAATGGAGCGATTAAGAAAAGCTGCTGCCCCTAAATAAATACCTTAGCATAAACTTTCCCTCTTTTTTTAATTTTTTTCTCTTTCTTTACTCTACGTTGTAATCTTAACTTGATACTGTTTTCCCATCCGCTAAACACTATTTAATAATGACTAATTTAATTGGAAAATTAATCTTAATCTTTTCTTAATCGGTTAATTGGAGAATCGGTAAATTGGTTAATTATATTAAATATTTGACAGAAGTAGAAGGGTGTGCTAATATTTTGGAAAATGTTAAGGAGTAGACAAGGTGGCTAAAAAAAGAGAATTTACTAAATCAATAAGTTCCTTTAATTATTATTATTACTATTATACCACCGATGTTTGTGCCTTAACATCTTAGAATTTTAAAATAAGATATCACGGGCATAGACATCGGTTTTGTGCCTATGATATCTTTATATATTTTTACATATAAAGGTCATAGGTTTTTTAAAATCCTATGACCTTTTTTATTTTGTTAAAAAGATATAGAAGCAGGGGCTCCATTCCTGTCTGCGTGCAGAGATATACTGGCAGGTATCGAGCTTGCAAAAAATGTAAATCTCAAATGTGTCAGGAGAACCGTCCCCCTGACACACATGGAAAAGGAGGTAATATATGTTAGTAAGAGGAATAAGAGGGGCAATAACTGCAGAGAGCAATACCAAAGAAGAAATTATCGAAAAGACCAAAGAGTTATTACTCACTTTAAAAAAGGAAAATGATTTCAAAACCAAAAATATAGTAAGTATTTTTTTTAGCGTTACTCCTGATTTAAATGCTGCTTTTCCTGCTCAATCAGCACGAGAATTAGGCTGGGATAGAGTTCCCCTTTTTGATATGCAAGAAATAGACGTTCCGGGAAGTTTACCCGGATGCATTCGAATATTAATTCAGGTAAATTGCCAAAAAAGTCAAATAGAGATAAAGCATTGCTATTTAAGGGGAGCAGAAATATTAAGAAAAGATTTAGTTAGAGAGACCGTAAACTTAAAGGAGAGTGAGTCTAAATGATTATTGTAATGAATGGCAAAACTGATGATGCTGATGTAGAAAAAGTAATGCAGAAGTTACGCGAAATGGGACACAAAGTACACATCTCTCGGGGAGAAAAACGGATTATCTTGGGAGTAATCGGGGATGTGGAAAATTTATCTTCTGTTCCTTTTTATGCCTTTAACGGGGTGGAAGAAATTATTCGTATTATAAAGCCTTACAAATTAGCCAGCAGAGAATTTAAGAGTTTTGATACTATCATTAAAGTAAAGGATGTAGTTATTGGCGGCAAAGAAGTGATAGTAATGGCAGGACCATGTGTAGTGGAAAACGAAAAACAGATATTTGAGACTGCCCGCTACGTCAAAGCTGCCGGTGCAAAGATATTAAGGGGAGGAGCCTTTAAACCCCGCAGCTCTCCTTATAGCTTTCAGGGATTAGGGGAGGAGGGTTTAAAGTTATTGGCTCAAGCCGGAGAAGAAACAGGTTTAGCAGTGGTAACTGAAGTGATGTCAGTTAATCAGATAGAGCTGGTAGGTAAATATACCGACATATTTCAAGTAGGTGCCCGCAATATGCAGAATTTTGTATTGTTAAAAGAATTGGGTAAAACTAAAAAACCCATATTATTAAAAAGAGGAATGCCGGCTACCATAGAGGAGTTGCTATTATCAGCAGAATATATTCTATCTCAAGGAAATTATGAAGTAATATTATGTGAGCGAGGAATTCGTACTTTTGAAAACTATACCCGTAATACTTTGGATTTAAGTGCGATCCCTGCCTTAAAGAGATTAAGTCACCTGCCTATAATTGTAGACCCCAGCCATGCTACCGGCAGATGGAGGTTGGTAAATCCGATGTCTAAGGCTGCCATAGCCGCTGGAGCGGATGGTCTAATTATTGAAGTTCACCCTGACCCAAAAAGTTCGCTCAGTGATGGAGCTCAGAGCTTAAAACTGGATACTTTTGCCCAATTAATGAAGGAAATCCAACCGATAGTTCAGGCGATAGGCCGGGAATTGGGCACATCTGCTGAACATGATTTAGAGGGGATGAAAAATTAAGTGGAACTTGTTTTAGAAAAAGCCAGTGAATTAAAAGGAAATATATCTGTTCCGGGAGATAAATCAATCTCTCATCGATCTTTAATTTTAGGGTCTATAGCCCGGGGAGAGACTCGAATATCTAATTTTTTAAATTCTTTGGATTGTCTTAAAACATTAGAGTGTATGCAGGCTTTGGGAGCAGAAATAGAGTTAGGTAAAAATAATTCTGTTAAAATAAAAGGTAAAGGATTATACGGGTTACAAGAGCCGAAAGATATACTTGATGTAGGCAACTCAGGGACGACCATCCGTCTCTTAACTGGTTTGCTTAGCGGACAGGATTTTTATTCTGTTTTATGCGGGGATGCTTCAATCAGAAAGAGACCTATGAAAAGAGTTGTCGAGCCCCTTAGGTTAATGGGGGCAGATATCCGGGGAAGAAAAGATGGTCAGCTTGCTCCTTTAAGCGTTAAAGGAAATAAGCTCAATCCTCTTCACTATACTTTGCCGGTAGCCAGTGCTCAGGTAAAAACTGCTCTCTTGTTGGCCGGTCTTTATGCTAAAGGCGAAACAGTCATTAAAGAGCCACTGCCTGCAAGAGATCATACCGAGAGGATGTTAAAAATTATGCAGGCAGATATAAAAATTTTTCCTCCTGAAATTAAATTGATGGGTGGAAAAGAATTAAAGGGCACGGATATTTTTATCCCCGGTGATATTTCTTCTGCTGCCTATTTTATAGTAGCTGCCAATCTATTGAAAGGTTCTCAAATAACAATTAAAAAGGCAGGAGTTAATCCAACCAGAACCGGAATAATAAAAATACTAAACAAAATGGGCGCAAAAATCGTTATCTTAAATTATCAGATAAAATCGAATGAGCCTCAGGCTGATTTAATGATAGAATATTCAAAACTAAAGGGAGTAGAGATTAAGAAAGAAGATGTACCTTTCTTAATCGATGAATTACCCCTTATTGCGGTGGCGGCAACTCAGGCACAGGGTAAAACAGTGGTAAGTGGTGCAAAGGAATTAAAAGTAAAGGAAACCGACAGGATAAAGGCGATAGTCAGCGAACTAAAAAAGATGGGAGCAGATATTGAAGAAAAAGAAGATGGTTTTATAGTGGAAGGACCTTCTGAATTAAAAGGCGCAGTTTGTGAAAGTTATAATGACCACCGTATTGCTATGTCTTTAGCAGTTGCTGCTTTATTAGCTGAAGGAAAAACTGTGATCAGAAATTCAGAATGTATAGATATATCTTTCTCCGGATTTGAAGATACTTTACAAAAATTAATTTAATAATGGCATAGAAGTTTCCTTCTTTTGTAGGGGTTCGATTTATCGAACCCGCAATGAAAATGGGGAGGAAAAAGGTAGGGGTGTGAACCTAAATGAAAAAAGAAATTAACGGAAAGACCAAAATAATCGGGGTAATTGGTGAAAATATAGAAAACAGCCTTTCCCCACTTCTCCATAACCAAATAATACTAAAACATTCTCTAAACTTTCGTTATCTACCTTTTCAAGTGGCAGAAACCGATTTAGGGGAAGCCATTCAAAGTATAAGAGCCTTAAATATAAGAGGGGTAAATATAACTTTTCCCTACAAAGAAAAAGCGATTGAATTTTTAGATGAAGTGGAGGAATCTGCCCGGAGAATTGGAGCAGTAAATACCATTGTCAATAATAAGGGTAATCTCACCGGTTACAATACTGATGTAATTGGGTTTAAAAAAACTTTTCAGGAAGTGGGGAAATTTACCATAAAAAAGAAGAAAGCAGTTATTTTGGGGGCAGGGGGAGCTGCTCGCGCAGTAATTTATTCCCTCTTAGAGGAAGGTATAGAAGAAATAAGTATTTTTAATCGAACTTTAGAAAAAACCGAAAAGATTAAGCAAGGTTTTTCTCCTTTCTTCCCTGAAAGTAATATTAATATATTTTCTTTTGAGCAGAACGATTTGAAAGATAAAATTAAAAAAGCTAATCTTTTGGTTAATGCTACTTCCGTAGGGATGGCATCTCAACTCAACAATACTCCTTTGCCTGATGAAAAATTGTTTCACCCCGATCTCTTGGTTTATGACCTTATCTATCACCCGGCCAAGACCTTTTTTTTAAGACAGGCGGAGAGGGTAGGAGCAAAAATAATCAATGGTTTACCGATGTTGGTTTATCAGGGCATAGAGAGTTTCTATCTTTGGACCGGTTTTAAGCCGGAAGAGAAAGAGATATTAGAAATAATTAGACAAATTGCATAAACTAGTTAGTTAGCATATAGCGTATAGCGGGTAGCGTATAGGCGCGGGGAACAATTGCGGAAAAATACAAATGCCAAAGATGTAAAAATATCCCCCAGCCTTCACATAGGACAGACATCTTACTACCTAAAGACTAAATACTAACGACTATTTAAGAAGGGAGAAAAGTAAAAATGTTAAGGTTTCTTGATGCAGGAGAATCTCACGGAAAATGTTTGTTGGGAATAATAGAAGGATTGCCAGCTGGTCTTTCCTTAAGCGAAGAAAATATCAATCTTAATCTAAAAAGACGTCAAGGG
>Ga0222684_1000277_pt1 | contig 13270 bp, 14 predicted proteins | sample AntAcemetage1075_FD_181150 | JGI IMG/M metagenome (GOLD analysis project Ga0222684, IMG submission 181150) | Saline water microbial communities from Ace Lake, Antarctica - #1075 | ecosystem: Environmental > Aquatic > Non-marine Saline and Alkaline > Saline | place: Antarctica: Ace Lake...
AGAGAGAATACGATTGATGGCTTCACGGATAATCGACTGTGCCGCCTCGTCTTTCACGTCAAAGAGCTGCATGCCCATCATGCTGATGATGATCTGCAGGTTGTTTTTGACCCGGTGGTGAACCTCTCCAAGCAGTACATTCTTCTCATCAAGTGAGGTCCGAAGCGACCGTTCTGAGGAGGCAAGATCAAAGAGTGTGGATTCAATGGTTCTGAGCAGTTTGTTGACAGAACCGGAAAGGAGCGTCATTTCGTCCTTTCCCTCCTCAAAGACCCGGACCGAGTAGTCCTCGTCCTCTGCGATATACGTCACATCACCAGTCAGACGTTCAATTCTCCGAATTTTGCGGTGCATAACAATCTGAACCACCATAAAAATGAGAATCAGAAGCACAAAGACCGTAAGCATAAACCCGTACATCGCCGTCAGACCAAGCCGGTAGATATCCCGGTCCATGGAGGTCCGGCCATAGAATGCCTTTTCCTCGAAGATATCATCTATCACAAAGACTGAATGGATTGTATCAATGCCTTCGGTCGCAATCCAGACCTGATCGTTATAGGACTTTAGGGTATCCTGAGGAATTCCGGCAAAAGCAGCCGAATCTTCGAGAGAATAAATTTCAACCGGAGATGGCATGTACTCAGAGAGTTTCTGAATGTGAGCATCACCAAGGTAGTACCCCATCACCAGACTGCCCCGCATCGGCCCATATTCATCACTGGTGAGAATCGGAACCGCAGCAATAGCCATCGGTCCTTCATCAGTGTTAATAAGTCCGGTTGATTTTCGCAGCAGACTTCCTGAACCGATGAGCTTTCGAATCTGAATGTCCTCAAGCAGGGACGCCGGAACGGGGACTTCGGTGTCGGCCATAAGATCATAGGCCTTGCCGTAGGCATATGTGCCGTTGGGGAAGAAATACAGAATTACATTCAGACCCCCATCATAGAACGTGGAATCAACCAGATTCGAATCGATGTACTCCTGATTGAAGTCATCCATGAAAATGTAGGTATCGTCCCAGTACCCCCAGTCCGTTGTCAGAATAGATAGATGATGCAGGTCGTATTCGAGAAGTTTTAAGAACTGGTTGTCGGTTTCAATGATAGAATTCTGCTCGATCTCCTCAGTGCCTGAAAGAAGATAGTAATTCGCACCAATATACAAACCGCCGATTACAAGAGCGACGGCCAGTAGGGTGACGAGGAGCATCTGCGTTCGTAACTTCATGGTAGGTTTTCCGTGTTCTTCACCCGCTATGGCCCGCCTGCATGAACCGGAGAGAAGTGAATGGAATGTGGCAAACGGTTGACACGAGAGTAAAAAAAATCAGGAATTCTGATTTTCTACAATATATAGTTTCACGTATGTCAATAAATGCTTTGCATCAGTAAAAATTCGTGCCTTTTCGGCGGGAAAAAAAGTTTGGGTAGGGTTATTCTCTGCGGGTAAGGAGCACTGCTCCAAGACCGGCAATACAGAGTGCACTGATCAGTGTCAGCGGCGAAAGTGGCGTGGATGCTACCGGAGTCAGGGTGGCATGCAGTTTGGCGTTCTCACCCTTGGCCGGATAGTCAGAAACCTGAGCAGTAAATGGCGTGTAACCATCTTTTTTCACGGTGTAGGTGGTATATGGCGTGCCGGTAGTATAGACAGAAACAACCAGTTCACCGTTTGCAATCTCGCCCTTGTAGTCATCATTGAAGTACACACCAGCGCCATCCACATTACAGTATACCGTGTAGGTTCCCTGGTCGCCACCGATAGGTGCCGGTGCGGGGGTTGGTGCCGGGTTGGGCTGCAGCGTCAGGTAAATGTCACGGGTTTCACCGGCAGCTGGATAGTTTCCAAGCGCCTGGGCGGCTGGGTCATAGCCTGAAGCCGTTGCCCGGACGTCCTTGTACGGGGTTGCGGTTGTGTAGACAGCAACAACAAGAACTCCATTGGTTGTTGTACCCTCGAAATCATTATCAAAGTAAATGTCAGCCGTGTCAACGTTTGTCTTTACATTAAACCACGCCTGATTTCCTCCGAGGTCTGCAGCCGAGACAGAGGCTGGGATCATAGATGCCAGCAGAGCGCCGGCCATCAATACTATTATGAGTTTTCTCATCAGGATTCACCTTCTGTTAAACAATTCATCTTTATTTCGCCAATATATAGTATTTGTGATGGGATTCCATTAAAATCAGGTTTCTGGCCATTTTTAGTGAAAACAGATTGGTTCTGAAGAGAAAAAGATGAGAGGAAGAGAGAGGACAGACACATCTCCTCCGGATTTTCCTTACCCTCTCTTAGATCGTGCCGGGACGAAACGTATCATCTGTTTTTTTGCCCTTCTTTTCAACAAAGGCCTGCTTCACAAGACTGGCGTCAACCTGTGGCGGCAGGCTGCCGGTCGTCGCATACTGGTAGAGGATAGCAACCAGAATCCCGTAGAGTGCCGAGGCGAACACGCCAGTTAACACCAGAATAATGATGAAAACGGCAAAAAGACCGAAAAATATCATTGAATTGCCGGTGATGAGGGCGAGGAAGCAGCAGATCCCAACGAGTAAGGCGGGAATATAGAGAATACCAAATGAGAACCCGGCAACGGTCGTCTCACCCCAGGTCTTTTTAAAAATCCCCCATGACTCTCCGATAGATGAGAAGACACCGCCGGCATCCTCAAAGAGAATAACCGGAATGACAAAGAACGTGGCAAGAGCCCAGGCAGCGCCGGCCACTGCTGCGACAAGATACCCGATGATGCGTCCTGCTGGACTGTCCTGACTACGCAGCAGGCTCAGCAGAACGCCCACCGTCGCCGAAACAATGGCCCATGAGAAGAGAGCGCCGATCTTTGCTGTCGCAGCGCCTATTCCTTCGCCAAACCGGGGATGCTCACCCTGCAGGATCCGGGTCGCGTTGGCCACCACTCCTGCCTTGAAAACCGAGCTGATGAACGCGAGAATCAGATAGAAGGCAAAAAGCAGCAGAATCCAGAGCACCCATCCGGTCGTGGTCATAGTGTCCAGGTCGATTCCTTCCTGCTGGAAGACAAAGAGCACCGGGAAGAAGAAAACACCGAGCACAATAAGACTCAGAATCCCTGAAATCACCGGAAAGGCGAGCAGACCCCTATCCTGTCGCAATATTGAGAATGACTGTTTGAAATACGACCAGCCACGTGAAATTCGTCCTGTCATAGAAAAAAAGGCGCCTCCCAGACAGATAACGATAACGGTTTTATCGCAAAATCAGCGCCGGTTCAGCAAAATCTATTCATTTTGACAGAACAACAGCAATCAAACAGCTTCCGCTGGTTAAACAGTCGGAATATGAAAGCATGTCGCTCTAAATAAGACGCCTGATAAAAGAGGATGTTCTGCGATTCGTGCGGTATGAAAAAAAATGATTAGCCGAAGAGTGCACCAAGGCCAGCCATGCCGTCCTCTTCTGCCTCTTCTGCTGCCTCTTCTGCTGCCTCTGCCTCTTCTGCTGCTGCAGGTGCGGCTTCAGCTGCCGGTGCTGCTGCAACGGCAACCGGTGCTGCGGCGGCCTTGTTCATGGCCTCCTCAATATCCACACCGTCGAGTGCGGCAATAAGTGCCTTTACCCGTGAGTCGTCAACTGCGATACCTGCTGCTGCCAGAACGGCAGTGACAGCTTCCTCTGATACATCCTTCCCTGCTTTGTGGAGGATGAGTGCTGCGTAAATATACTCCATTTTATTTCACCTAGACAATTAATTTGCGTTATTTTCTGCAATTCCCTGAATTGCAAGTGTTTCCCTTTGTGCTCTGCCGATGATCATCTCAATAAGATCGCCCGTGTACACGGCTGCCTCAACACCAAGATTCCGTGCCTCTCCGGTAGCCTTTCCAATAATTGCCTCAATGGTTGTGGCAGTTGGAATGGCAGCGTTCACTGAGAGGTTGAATGCCTGTGCTGCTGCGGTTACAACGTTGTTGTAGTACGCGGTCTCATCGATTGCGAGCGTCGACTGTTCATAGAACGAGCCTGCGTAGAATGCGATCTGTAAGTCCAGACCGACATCGATCGTTTTGATATCAAGCTTAACGAGTACGTCAGCCTGTTTCTTATCGACCGTATCGCCGGCTTTGAGAAAGGTCTTCGTCTCACGGATGATGACCTTACCCTTCTCAATCGCTGACGGGATACCTGCCTGCTGCAGTTCTCCCACGATGGGGCCTGGCTTGAAGCTTGTCGGACCTTTTGAGATGACAACATCCTCAGGTACGACATCGCCGGGCTTAGCAAACATCTTGGTCTTCGTCTGTTCAAGACTCTTAAAGAGTTTAAACGGATTTTCATCTGCGAAGATCAGAGCGCTCTGCCCGTCAAGATAACCCTTCACACTCCCAATATCTCCACCAAGCTCGGTAAAAGCCTCGCGGATGAGCGTGTTACGGGTCATCTTGAGAACGACCCTTCCCCGGAGATCCCGGCGCATTTCCTGTAACTGCTTTGCAGGAATGCCATGTAGGTCAACAAGACCTACAAGTAACGAATTGTTAGAGAGTGTTTTTATCTCCTCAACTTCGTCAAGCTTCCACTGCGGCAGATTGTGGGTATAAAGCGCCATTAGATCAACCTCACGGATGGACCCATCGATGTCTTAACATACACCGACCTTAAATTCTGAACACCATTCTCGAGTGAAGATTCGACTTTTTTGAGCACCGCGTCGATATTCTCTGCAAGTTCTTCAGGCCCCATAGCGACAACACCGACCTTCACGTGGAAGGTAACCTTGTCCTTGGTTCTGAATTTTACTGACTTGCGGAGACGCTCGACTGTTGTGGTAATGTCCATTCCGGGTGGAACAGGCATTGGCATCTTACCGCGAGGACCAAGACGGGTACCAAGATATCTTCCGACGAGGGGCATTACTGCCGTCTCTGCCAGGAAAAACTGGTAACTTTCTGCCATCTTTCGTGCCTCACGTTTTTCGCCGCCAAGACGTTCGATCTCTTCTGGCCCGATGATGAGGTCAACACCTGCGTTCTTTGCCTGGGTGGTGATATCGCCTTTCCCCAGTACGACGATCTTTTGTGGTTCGCCTGTACCGTTGGGAAGAGCCATCGTCTCATCAATACGATTTTTTGGCTGCGCCATGTCAATATTACGCACATTCACAGAGATTTCAATACTCTCCGGGAATTTGCGCTCTGGCGCAGACTCAATGGCCGTTTTTACGGCTTCAATGATCTGGACCCTTTCAACCATTCGTTTCCTCCATAGTTTAGCGACCTCTCAACAAGATCTTCTATGGTTTTCATAGTCTATGCTTCGAGCTGACTGTCGTAATCGCCTGCGTCAATGAGGGAGAAGACCTCTTTCGGGTCTTTTCCTTCAACAGTGACACCCACACTCACACAGGTCCCGACGACCTCTTTGAGTGCGTTGCGAAGATCGTACGAAAGCATTCCGTCGATCTTCATCCGGGCAATACGGGCAGCAGCATCGATGGAAAGGTCTCCCACTTTGATGACATTGGGCTCTCCTGAGCCTTTTTCAATGCCAATCTCGCTCATAATAAGAGCGGTTGTGGGAGGGACACCGACACTAACAGTGAAGTTCTTCTTGTCGTCAACCTCGATCTTCACCGGTACTTGCATACCATTGAATTCAGAGGTTTTGCTGTTGATCTCGTCAACAACTGCCTTCACGTTAATGCCGAGCGGTCCCAACGCCGGCCCGATTGGGGGGCCTGCGGTTGCCTTTCCGCCGGGTACCAATACCTCGACTACTTCTCCCATTGGAAATCACCACGCCGTCAGTCTGTGCCAATACTTGCCACAGACATCATAGCTTGGGTCTGTACAGGTTGCCTTTCGTATCGTTTAAAGGTATCAACCAAGTGTGAAAATAAAAAAAATATACTGATGATGATTAGTCGTCACTTCGATTGTCGATCAACCGGACGTTATCGCCACGGACCGTGATCGGAATCGGCACCATACACTCATAGAGCTCGACGGTAATCTCTTCTTTTGAGATATCCACCCGTTTGACAACCGCTTTTTCACCCTTGAATGGTCCGGCAACAAGCTCGACAAATGCTCCCTCATCGATACCGGCGACGACAGGCTTTGGCTCAAGAAAATGCTGAACCTCTTCAATGCTTGATGAACCTTTAACGACGGCGCGCGCATGGGGAACAAGTTCACGAAGTTGCTCCATGCGGGCAATCTCATCCGGACTCTCTACGAGTACGTAGCCACGGAGTTCATCGGGAGAGATGATCGCAGTTACAGTAATTTCGCCGTGATCTTTGAGCACTTCGACGATGTTATCTGCTACTGTCCGCTCCTGTTTTGCCGTTGTCTTTATCGCGTAGATGTAATTTTCCTGTTCATCCATAATTTTAGGGTCTCTATACGGTGTACCGTATGAAAGGAATATCGATGGATATTATCCGCCGACAGACATTATTTCGTATATGATGAAACCTACCAGACCAATGATGGCAATACCAATCGCTGCTACGATCGCGATCTTCTGAAATTCATCACGGGTCGGTGTGCGTGCCAGTTTCAGCACGCGGATATATTTCTTGAAGAAATCTTCGTTGATTTTTAAATCCATAATCTGTTAACTCACTTCAGAAAGTCAATATCATACTCTTCCTGGAGCGCCTGGCGCCGTGCAACGTCATTTCTGCCGTAGATCTGTGGTGAACTGACACCGGTTACTACGAGCATCGTTCGCATCGTGCCCTGCATCTCCGGATCTACCTGGGCACCCCAGATAATCCGTGCTTCGGGGTCAATGCGGGAATAGACTTCCTGTACCACACCTTCTGCCTCGACCATAGTCATGTCAGGACCACCGATGACGTTCACGAGAGCGGCGTCGGCACCTGAAATGTCCACGTCAAGAAGTGGTGAGCGCAGTGCCTTCTTAACTGAGTCTGCTGCCTTGTCTTCACTGTCACTCTCTCCCATACCAATCATTGCCACGCCGCCGCGTTCCATGACGGTGCGCACATCAGCAAAGTCGAGGTTGATGAGACCGGGCATTGTGATCAGTTCCGTAATGCCCTTTACTGCCCGCATAAGTACCTCGTCAGAGACCTTAAAGGCTGCGTGCAGCGGAAGACGGGGTACGATTTCCAAGAGACGATCGTTCGGGACAACGATCACGGTGTCGGCCACTTCGCGGAGTTTTTCAAGGCCCGCTTCGGCATTTTCCATACGGATAGCGCCTTCAGCAGTAAATGGCAGGGTCACAATGGCAATCGTAAGAGCGCCTTCTTCATGTGCTGCCTGTGCGATGACTGGTGCTGAACCGGTTCCGGTACCGCCACCGAGACCGACAGTCAGAAAGACCATGTCGCTGCCAGCGATGGCTGCACGAATTTCTGTTTCCTGTTCGAGTGCCGCTTCTTCACCGACCTGTGGCAGGGATCCGGCACCAAGACCACGGGTCCGGGTCTTGCCGATAAGAATCCGCTGGTCTGCCTGCGTCCTAATCAGATGCTGAGCATCGGTATTCAGAGCAACAAGGCTTGCACCGTTGATGCCCTCTTCGAACATGCGTGAGACAGTATTTGAACCGCCGCCACCACAACCAACTACGGTGATTTTTGTCTGGAGCTCTTTTAGGATTTCCTCGAGAGCAGGGTCGTCCTGCATAGAGCCGACAATAAGTCCGTTCTCGGTTTCTTCCTGAGCCCGGGTAAGTGCTTCTTCAACAATCGATTTCATCATAGATATCTCTCCAGTCCAGGCACAGAAATTACCGTCGTCCCGGTCGCTGACACGTCAGCAGGAGTAATCTCCTTTCCGTCCACGGTAACCGAATGCCCTGCCGCCAGTTTTCCGAAAAGCGGACCCTTGGGAATTGCGAGCGCAACTGCCTTCCCGGGGTCAAACCGCTTCCGTCTGATCACCAGATCGTCGTTTCTGACGGCTACCGATGGATCACTAGTTATGATTTTCACGCAGAGCGATATTAAATCATGGATCATTTGTAATCTATACGGATCATAGGTAATAAAAACAGATGAATTGCTCCCCTGTGAATTTATGATAGTTGCAAGCGGCAGCCGGTCTGCCGTGCGTTCAACTGTTTCATGATCCATACGCAGGGCCATCTCCAGAAGATCTGATTGCAGGGTGAAACAAACCGGCAGTCCATGCCCTGTGAGATTGCCAATGGAGACAGATCCACCGGGACAGGTTTCCTCCGCCACAGCACGAACCTTCAGATAGGTCTCCCAGGAAAGATCACCGAGACCCGTGATTTCACCCTCACGTAACAGGGGAAGACCGAGTTCTGTTATGCATTCCATAAGATGGCGTATGACCTCCTTTGGCAGTGCCTTTTTGTCAATATATGCGGCGACAGCGCCGGTCTTTTCAGCCATCTGCCGGATCATAGCCAAATCCAGCTCGCCGGTTTCACGAGTGTGGGCAATATGCCCGAATGCTCCCCGGGAACCAAGAGCAATGGCCGTTTCACGCGCTGCATAATGATTTCCGCCAAAGCCAATGAAGGAGATCGTCTCGCCTGGTCCGGATGCTATTGCCTCCAGAATGGATGTGGCAACGGCGTTCCCGGCCTCATTATCAGTCCACTCTGTCTCAGTGCTGCCAATCTCGACAAAACAGGAGGGCGTCTGAAGGTCAGTGGGCCCGTGATGGGTCACTTCGTAGCTGACCCGGTAGCCCTCCGGGGCATGGACAGCAAGGCGCCGCAGGATTGCGTGCATCCAGGACGGGGCCGCCTGTGAAAGCATCTGAGGGGAGCCCCCAAGTGCCGCGTCACGATAATTGCCGGTGACATGAACCGTAAAAGCAGGAAACGGATTCTGGCTGGTGTGGCGTGAAATAAAAAGAATCAGATCAGCATCGCAGGCAGCGTCAAGCCCGTCTTCATGAATGAGCCGGCCGGGCACTTCATGAAAAAAGAGAGCGTGTCCTCCCCACTGAAACGGCCCGGCATCCTGCGCACCGGCAGAAAGCTTTCTTCTGAGATGGTCTTTGATGGTGAGGCCTGCCGGGTCGAGCACCGAGTATACCAGTGCAATCTTCATTATTTATTGCCTTCCTGCCGTACCTGTTGGTTTTTATTCCCTGATATGATCCTATTATGATCTTCTGAAAAACGTGCATGAAATGAATATTTCAGGCACTGTTTGATGAAAATGAGAATGGCATTTTCATGTTAAATAACAATCCCATTTTCCTCAACCACATCTGAAATAGTAATTTCACACATGTTTCTATCATAACCAATATGTCAACATAAACCTTACAACTTATACTATGGATTCATCAGAACAGATTGAACAGGCACTCAAAGAGTTTGGGATCACCAACGAAATCCGCTGTGATCAGGCTTTTGCCATCTGTGAGAAATGCGGCATTGAGAAGGCAACGATTGCACGATTCTGCAACACCCACGACCCACGAATCAAGATTCGTGCCTGCCAGCTCGGTTGCTTCAAGTAACCAGAATACAGCAGAAAGGCACCGATATTCTATGAGCTTTTTTCTGGATGTGATCCTGGTCGATGATGCCCGAAAAGTCATCACCGGCATTGCACCCGCGATGCCGACCGAAAACGTTCCCCTTGCACACAGTCAGAACAGGATTCTTGCAGAGGACACCGTTCCGGCAACGGACATTCCCGGTTTTTCCCGTTCTGTCGTGGACGGGTACGCCCTGTTAAGCAGCGACACCGTAGGCGCCAGTGAAAGTATGCCCGCGATGCTTACCTCACGGGGACGTATCCAGATGGGCGAAGAACCGGATACTGCGATTCAGGCAGGAGAATGTATCTACGTCCCGACCGGCGGCATGCTGCCGGAAGGTGCTGACGCGGTGGCAATGATCGAATACTGTGAGGTTGTGGGTGACGAAATCCTGGTACAGCGTGCCCTCGCACCCGGAGAGAACTGGATTTCCCGCGGTGAGGATTTTTCAACCGGCGATGTGCTGATCCCTCAGGGCACGAAACTTTCGTCCCGCCACTGTGGTGTGCTCGCAGCAAACGGCGTGGCAGATGTCACTGTGAGCCGACAACCAATCGTGGGCATCATCTCAACCGGAAACGAACTCATCACCATCGACAAAAAGCCGGTAGCGGCACAGGTGCGGGATGCGAATACCTATCTCTGCGCCGGGTTTGTGACCGACCAAGGCGGAATACCACGGCCGTATGGCATTGTACGAGACGACAGGGACGCCCTGCACGATGCTCTGAAAACAGCGGTCGCCGAGTGCGACATCGTGCTCGTTTCTGGTGGCAGTTCAAAGGACGACCGTGATATGTGCGCCGATACGGTTGCCGGGATGGGCGAGGTGCTGGTTCATGGGGTTGCGATTGCACCCGGGAAACCGACAATCATCGGCCGCGCCGGGAAAGTACCCATCATCGGGCTTCCGGGTCACCCTGCTTCTGCCTACGTAGTCCTTATCGCTCTCGTCGCTGATCTTCTGCACCGGGCAACCGGCGAAAGAGCAGAACAGCGTACCAGAACGGTGGTGCTCGCCGAAAATGTGCCATCCGCACGCGGACGTGAGGATTATATTCGCATGGCTCTTGAACCGGACGGAGCCCGCCCCCTCTTCGGGAAATCAGGGCTTTTAAATACGCTGATCCGATCGCAGGGACTTCTGAGAGTTCCGGCAGAACGTGAAGGATATGAAACAGGAGATGACGTTGAGGTGATTGTATGGTAGGAACCCGATACTTCCATCTGGTAACTCTTGAAACAGCAAAGGAGACCGTGCGCAACATGGCACCCTCCGGCCGAAGCATCCGTGTACCGATTGCAGAAGCTGCCGGGAGAATAACGGCAAAACCGATCTTTGCGGCATTTTCGGTCCCCGAACGCCACCTCTCGGCAATGGACGGCGTTGCCGTGCATAGTCAGGAGACACATGGCGCATCGGAACAAAAACCCGTCACACTGTATGACGCAGTGCGGGTAAATACCGGCAATCTGGTACCGGAAGGCTTTGATGCCGTTATCATGATCGAAGATGTGGTCATTGTCGAAACCGGTTATATCATCAGAAGCGCAGCAGCTCCCTGGCAGCACATCCGGCCCGTTGGCGAGGATATCGGCGAATCGGAGATGATTCTTCCGACAGGACACCGCATCCGGCCCTTTGAGATCGGTGCTCTCGTCGCCTATGGCATTGCCGAGGTGGACGTTCTTGATCTAAGAGTAGGTCTGCTGCCAACCGGAAGCGAACTCGTACCGGCAGGCGTCCGCCCGGCACCGGGGCAGGTGCCCGAGAGCAATATGTACATGGCTGCCGCCTATCTGCAATCGCTCGGCGCCACGCCAAAAAATTATCCCATTGTGCCGGATGAACCAGAACAGATCCGTGCCGCCATCGAGCAGGGCATCCGGGAGAACGATGTGTTGGTTATCTCAGCCGGTTCGTCAAAAGGCACCCACGATTATACAGCAACCCTCATCGAAGAACTGGGCACGGTGCACATTCACGGAGTTGGCATCAAACCCGCAAAACCAGTAATCATCGGCGAAATTGACGACACACCGGTGATAGGGATGCCGGGCTATCCGCTTGCCGCGTATACGATACTTCGTGAACTGGTAACCGACCTCTGTGACGCCTGCGGCCTTCAGCCCCCGCGTCCAGAGACAATCGAAACTGAAATTACGACAACCCTTGACTCCAGTATCGGCACTGACGAGTTCGTGCTCCTCTCGGCAGGGAAGGTCGGTGAAAAGTGGGTCGCGGTCCCGCAGTCACGTGGCGCCGGTGTGCAGATGAGTCTTGTGCGGGCAAATGCCTATCTCCGGATTCCTTCCGGAAAAGAAGGAATAATGGCCGGAGAGACCTTCGAAGGAAAGCTTCTGGTTCCGCACCACGAGGCAGAACAGGCACTTCTTATCACCGGCAGTCACGACCCGGCAGTGGATCATCTTGGCAACCTGCTCGGCCCGCAGGGTGTTTCAGTGTATCCGACCCACACCGGCAGCATGGGCGGCATTCTGGCACTAAAGAAAGGTGTCTGCCATGCAGCACCGATGCACCTTCTGGATGAAAGTGGTGACTACAATAGATCCTATCTCCAGCGCTATCTGAAAGAAAAAGAGATTGTCCTTTGCTGTGTTGCCGAACGTGAACAGGGCGTCATTTCACGGGACAGACTTAGCTTTGACGATATTTTCAGTCACTCGTTTGTCAACCGCCAGAAAGGGTCAGGCACTCGGATTCTGCTGGAATATCTTCTCAAAGAGCAGAACAAAACCGGTGCCGACATTTCCGGCTACGAACGGGAGTTCACCACCCATTTCGGCGTGGGTCTTGCGGTAAAGACCGGCGAGGCCGACTGCGGTCTCGGTGTCTTTAGTGTGGCAAAAGCTCTTGGCCTGTCCTTTGTTCCGGTGGGCACCGAGCGCTACGAACTGGCAATCGACGCTGTGATGCTCGAAGAGGACACACGCCTCCAGTCACTTCTTGCCACCATTCAGTCTGACGCCTTCAAAGAGATTCTCACCTCAATGGGCGGGTACCGGACAGAAGAGACCGGCGTGCTGCGTCGCGTGCAGACCTGACCGCCACTTCAGGCGTTTTGCAGGCGACCACGCCGTCAATCTCCCAGGTGTTAAGCCCAAATACTTCTTTTCCAAGCACCCGTGCCATGGCAATCTCCGAGAGCGTACCGTGTCGCCCGCCGATGGCAATCAGCGCATCAGACGAGCCGACGAGAACAGCGTTTCGTGCCACACCCAGTCCGGTGCCGACCCGGACGGTGCAAAATGCGTTTTCGCCAGCGTAGCCGGGCAGGATACCGACGGTAAGGCCACCGGCCTGTTGTGCCCCCCGGCACGCGGCCTCCATCACACCCCCTTTACCACCACAGACAAGCACGGCACCGAATACTGCGATCAGCCGGCCGGTCTCTTCAGCACAGGCACCAACTTCTGCGCCACACTCTCCCGCACCGATCACCCCAATCTGCAGACGGGGCTGATCTTTTTTCAGTTCTTCTTCCGGCTCTTTTTCCAACTCTTCTTCGTGTATTTCCCGAGTTTCTGCCATTTTGTGTCCACACCAGCAAACCGTTTTCTTCTGAGTATCTGGTGTCATCAGGCATAAAGAACAGGGCAGCTCAGACAGAACTGGGTGATACTCCCGGACCACTCCCAATACCTTTTCTTCACTGACGACTCAATTAATAGGACAATAACTCGTTTAAGGGGATTCTTTCGTGAAAGAGGTGACAGGAAACTGGAATGGCAGTGAGGTCGAGACGGCAGTCCGG
>Ga0222684_1000279_pt1 | contig 13220 bp, 25 predicted proteins | sample AntAcemetage1075_FD_181150 | JGI IMG/M metagenome (GOLD analysis project Ga0222684, IMG submission 181150) | Saline water microbial communities from Ace Lake, Antarctica - #1075 | ecosystem: Environmental > Aquatic > Non-marine Saline and Alkaline > Saline | place: Antarctica: Ace Lake...
ACCGGTTGTTAATGTTAAAGTACTTACGGAAGCAGTTTTACAAACGTAAAGTTTATCCGTGCCTATATCGTATATTTGCTTACCAACAGCTATGTTGACATCAAAAGTAGTGGTTGCATTAGCAACACGCAACACTTCTACGGGTGTTACCCCCTGTGAGTATCCTGATACTCCGATCAAGACTAAACTCAAAATTAAAATTAATTGTCTTAGTGTTTTCATTTTTTTATTATTAAATGATCGTATGGTTGTGTTTCAAAGCTTAAAGTTATAATATTCGTACCTGCGCCAGACCATTGGCTATCTCGTATAACATTTCCGTTATACAATACTAAAGCTGTTGCATTAAGTGTAAATCCAATATTTACAGCCTTCTCATTTTTTGTAGCTATTTCATGAGAGAATCTTAATGTTCCTGTTTTGTTTTGGTCGTTTACAACCTCATAACTTCCGGCTGTAAATACATCATTCATGTTATCTGTTGCGGTAAACTTTGCTGTCAGGCGGTACATTGTAAGACTATCAACTTCAAAGATTATTGTTCCGACCGGCATCGTGTAAACAAAAACTTGTGCCTTATCCGCTACTTTATAAAGAGCTACTCGCTGCGCAAATATTATTGTTGTGGAAAATATAAGTGCAAATATTAATATATATTTCTTCATCTTTTTAGTTTATTACTACAACCTCTGTTCCTTCGGGAAGACCCGTTGTGAATGTTATTATGTTATCACTTTTACTCTGTCCTGACTTTGTTAGTATCCCACCTACAAATACTAAATAACCCACAGTCAACGTAAACTCTGTCACTTCAAATTCTGTCTGCCCTTCTGACGCTGTGAATCTCTGTTCATACATTATATCGAATTTATCATTATAAATTCATCCACTTTCTTTGTGGCAAGAGCCGATTGTTCTTTTCCCATTACTTGTAATACATTTGCTGCACATTGCCAAGCTAATACATCTATAAGATCATCTTGTTCTAATTCGGCTGCTGCCAACCTTTTAATGTATAAAGATGTATCAACCGTATGGGCTGTTACTACTGAATAATATTCTAAGACTTTTGCGTTCATTTCATTTTAGTTTGCTATTACAACCTCCGTACCTTCGGGAAGACCTACTGGAAATGTTACTATATTACCACTTCTGTTATGTCCTAAGCTTGTTAATACTCCACCTACCCATACCATATAATCATCAGTTAAAACAAATTCAGTAACAGTAAATATTTTCTGAGATGCTGTTGCTTCAAATACTTGGGTTTGAAGACAACCTATATTCGTGTAAGATTGCGCCCAACGTATTACCACCACAGGTTTTATTGTTCCGCCCCTTGTTACTGTGCTTTGCTGTAACTTGTATTTTGGATGTGCTTCGGATATTGCTTCACAGATTGTCCTTTTCCACTCACTCATTTTAAACGAATGCAGTCGAAGAAAATCCGCAGGTAATCCAATAAAACCTGTTCCATCAGCATTATCAATAAGAGCTACCGTACTAAAATAAGCGGGTTCAATAAGATGTATTGGTATTTTACGTCTCATCTCAGTATCGCTATCATTAAGTAATTCGTCAATCAAGGTTTCGGAAACCACTTCATCATTATCAAATGGAGTGATTTCTTCAATAAAACCTCTTACTTTTTCGATGATGGCTGCTCTTATCATTTATCCCAATCTGGAAATTCAATTTCATATTTTTCTGCCACAGCGAGTACCATAGTTTTATTCTTTAGCATAGAATATGTTATTTCTTCATATTTCTTTGCTAAATAGTTTCTCGCTTGCTGTGAGTTTACAATACCTTTTACTATTTCGGCTTCCAATGTTTCTTCTTTATCTTCTTTTGTTTCGGGAATTGTTTCTTTAGTTTCTTCTTCCGGTTCTTTCTTTTCCGGTTCACTTATACAAATATATTGTGTACCATAAGCTTCTCTGCTTTCAAGTGCTTCCTGTATTTTTGGATCAGATGTTGAAAAAGTTCCCATAGTTAATACTGGTGTGGTTACTCCTCCTACAAAGTCACAAAAGACGTTTTTATCGTCTATTCTTAGAGCTTGTTGATAAATTAAATATCCAAGTGATTGATATGTTTTTGCTTGATGTGTTTTTTTTGTCATGATTTTTAGTTTTTAAGAAAAGGGGGTAATTAGCCCCCCTTAACCAATTATTAACTAATTATTAACCAAAAAATTAAGCTAATGCAATTGTCGCATGAGTGTCAGGATAACGAGTTGCTAAGCAAAATGCTTCATCAAGAACAAATGCGTTTGCATTCTTGATACCCGTTTTCTGTAATTCAAGCGATTTGGTTTGCAATGGTTTGAAAATATGTTTTTCAAGGTTTGCAATATCTAATACTAATCCTTTAGTTGTCCAACCGCAATCATTAAATAGTTTGTGGTGTTTAACCAATAGAGTACCGAAGTTTGTTTCAATCTTATTGAATTTTATTCCGAACATTACCTCTACGTTGCTACCTTCAACTTGTCTGTAAACAGTTTCACAAGCAAGTAATTCAGCAAGTAGTGTACTTCCTGCGAATAAAATACGAACATCAGAGCCGGAGTTACCGTCAAATATTAATTTATTCCAAGCAAGGTATTGTGCTTTATTCAATGAACCGGATTCATAAGTTAATCCTTTTGTGATGTATCTTGTTATTCCACCAGATAAATATTTCCAATCTTCACCTACACTATCATATAATTTTAGTTTAGCTCCAAATAATGAAGTAAGCTCCATAGAGCGTTTCATATCATAAATGGATTCGGCTCTATAATCTGTAATATCCCAGTTTACTTCTTTTTCATGCAGTCTATCATACAAACTTTCTTCTACTTGTGCCATGTGTACTTGACAATAGTTAGAAGATTTTTGAGGGAATACAGCATAAGGACTGGTTTGTGCATCAAGTTCAGATTTAGCATTACCGATTCTTGTTAATGCTGTTGGAACAACAAGTTTTGGTATATCTGAGTCATTTGTTCCTGTTCCGTTTACTGCTACTACGGTAAGAGTATTAGTAGAAGCAACTTTACCAACTACGTGAAGCACTAAAGGTTTACTATCATTACCATTTATACCAGGTATTAAGACATTATCATCAATACTCCAAATATGTATATTAGTTACTATTAAAGCATGAGTTGTCCATACTGCTGAAGTACCACCAGAAGCTGTAAATTCAGTTTTTACGGTGTCTGCTATGCCACGGGAATCCACAGCATACCATTCAGTCTCCCAACTTTTAACGGGTACGACCAGACCTACGTTTCTTATGATGGTGTCCAACGGTGTCGCCGATGGTTTCATCTTTGTTATATTCTTTCTTATCGAATTATCAAGTAATTCAGGTGATGCTTCTTTTACCTCTGTGGTAGTTGCTGCTTCACCTTCGATTGTTGTACCTGCTCCGGCTGCTATAGCTAAAGTTGACCCTCCCATAAGGGCTGATACATCTACAAATCCTACCAATACGGCTAACGATAAGCCAATAAAAGCAAAAAATGAGAGAACGCTTATTATTTTTACAATTTTTTTCATTTTACTTTTTTTTATTTAATTATTTAATTTGATTATTAATACCGCATTGGCATTATACTTTTATCCCAGTCCAAGACCTTTTCTTCTTTCGTTGAAGTTTAATAAAGAATCGTTGAATGGATCGGGTTTTACTTTTACAGGTTCTTTTTCCTTTGTTTGTGATGAAGTTAAATTCGGTAATCCATCACCGGCAGGTTTTGCTTCCTGTTTTATGGTTTCAATTTTTTCGTTTCTGCCTTTTATCTCTCCTAATTCTTGGGCTTTGGTAATGTCATTTTTACTGCTTAGAGCCTTTTTCATCATTCCTAAAAACTCTTTAGTGATATTACCTTCTTTTACTTTTGAGAGTACACCATCGAGTGTGGAAAGAAATTCGTTGGCTTCATCATCAGATAAATTATTTTCTTTTGCAAATTCTTTTATTGCTTTTATAGAACTGTCTTGATTTTTCAAGAGCGATTCTCTTAGGTTGTCCTGATCTGCTCTTTTCTTTTTACGCTCAACAAGATTTTTACCCCATGCTTCGTAATCAGGGTCACCTTCTACTGGTTGGAGATTAGCAACATCAAAATTACGTGCAAGTGCTTCACGGAATCCTGAACCTTTGGAAAGGTCTTTAATTATTTCCCCAACAGCAGGCTCGTTTTCCAATACTTCGATAATCTTTTTGTTGGCTTCACGGTTGTTGGTACGGTAATTTTCAAGAGATTTAATGTGTTCGAGTGCGATTTTCTGTAAATCATCATCGCTTATTTCTTTGTCTGGAAACTCTGCTCTTAGCCTGTCTCCAAGACTTTCGATTTTTTCTTCTACCTTCTCTTTGATTTCTTCTGAGGTTTTTTCTTCTTTGACTTCTTCCTTAATTTCTGTGGGAATTTCTTTTTTAATTTCCTCTTTTGGTGTTTCTTCCATGATAATTAAATTTATAGAATATTTATTTTATTAATAATTAGTTGTTTGCACCAAAAATATTATATATATATTAATTACTTTGGTTTTTATGTTCTTTTTTATTGCTTTTAAAACATTTTAATTGTATGTTTGTCGAAATATAATTCCATATTTCCTATGAAGGCAAAAAACAATAATGATTGCATAACAAGTAAACATGCTGCACTATTCAAAAATTACCTACGTATTATCTCAGATTATGGCGAATTGGCTACGGACATCTCAAAGAATAAATTATATGAGGAAGCAAGTAAGCCATTTTTTATAACCACTCCGGTAGCAGGTAGGATTATCAGGAAAATGATAAAAAACCCACCAAGCAAATTATTGATGGGCGAGGAATTTTCGGAGTTATTAAAATCAGGATTGGTTTAATTTTCAACTATGAACATACCCGATAGAATAAAAGAAAACAAAAAACGTAAAGAGGAATTATTCTCTCCTTATAATCCTTTTAAGGGTATTGGTTCACCTATCGAAAGATTCAAGTTTAATTTCACAGACAATGATTTTGTTTTTCTACCTGTGGAAATGAAAAACGAAATAATGGTTAAGGGTGTATTACAATTCGATTCACTTGAGCAGTTTTTTATTGAAACTTATGGTAAGGATTCTAACTCCAAAATGTACAAAACATATCGAACTACATTATTGAAGCTAAGAGTGAAATATGACTTTGAGTTTTGGGGATTGACTTGTGTTATCATTACCGACAAAATCTCAAAATTGCTAATTCCTTTTATTTTACGAAAACCACAGAGGAAGGTATTAGAAAAATTAGAACAGTTAAGACGTGCAGGAGTTCCAATAAGGATAATACTATTAAAAGCGAGACAATGGGGTGGCTCTACACTTATACAGCTTTACATGGCTTGGATTCAGTTGTTTCATAAAAAGAATTGGCACTCGGCTGTTATTGCAAGTATTGAAGAACAGGCAAGGCATATCAGAGGTATGTTTTCTACAATGGCAAAGCAACACCCGGAGTATATTCAGCCGGTTACATTCCTACCTTACATGGGAAGTAATAAGAACAAGATAATAAAAGAACGTGGAGCAATTATAGGAATTGGCTCTGTTGAAAAACCTGACAACCTCCGTACATTTGACTTTGCTATGATTCACCTTTCGGAAGTAGGTATGTGGCGTTCTACACTAATGAAGTCAGCCGAAGACCTTGCACAAAATTTACGTGCTTCTGTACCTGATACATCTTATACATTAATTGCGCTTGAGAGTACTGCAAAAGGTGTCGGTAATTTCTTTCATAGAGAATGGCAGGAAGCTGTAAATGGTAATAGTGGTTATACTCCAATATTTATACCGTGGTTTGAAATTGAAATTTATCAACGTGACATCTCTAATATAAATTCATTCATAAAAAATATGACTGAATATGACTTGGTATTATGGGAACTCGGAGCAACCTTAGAGGGTATCAATTGGTATAATCATAGAAAATCAAGTGAGAATTACAGCACATGGCGTATGCAGTCAGAATTTCCTTCCACAGCAGCGGAGGCTTTCGCATCCACAGGAAGAAGGGTATTTGCACCATCTTATGTACTCAAAGCACGTAAAAACTGTATGGCTCCGGCTTTCATAGGTGAGATTTATGGAGATTCAAGCAGAGGTAAGACTGCCCTAAAAAATATAAAGATTGAAGAAAATAGTAAAGGTAACCTCCGTATATGGATACATCCTGACAGCACGGTAAATATGAAAAACAGATTTTGTGTTTTCATGGATATAGGCGGTAGAACGGAAAAAGCGGATTATACTGTTATTAAAGTATTAGACCGTTACTGGCTCACCGAAGGGGGAGTACCTGAAGTAGCTGCTGTATGGCGGGGTCATTTAGATCAGGATTTAGCTGCGTGGAAGGCTGCACAGATAGCAAAAATTTATGATAATGCCTTACTCGCTGTTGAGATGAACTCCCTGAATAAAGAAGAAGAAAATAATGAGGGCGACCATTTTCTTACAGTACTTGATGAAATTGCACCGCATTACGATAATCTATTTTCAAGGACAACACCTGATCAGATTAAACAAGGTATTCCGGTTAAATATGGTTTCCATACAAACAAAAGTACTAAGCCTATGATTATTGACTGCCTGAATGCTGCATTGCGTGAGGAATCGTATGTAGAGCGTGATATAATTGCTTGTGATGAGATGGATACATTCGAGATAAAAAGAAATGGCTCTTATGGAGCAGTATCAGGTCAGCATGACGATAATGTGATAGTGACAGCAGGTACGAATTGGCTAAGTAGTAGTTATATGGATTTACCTAAATTATTTGTAAAGAAAAAGAAATCTAAGAAGCGGAGAATTATTAGCGAAGCTTCTTTGTAAATATTAACCAAAAGTGAAGCAATGACTAAAGGAAAAGAGAAAATATCTAAAGGCGTAGTATCTCAGATTATGAATAATACTGTGTTTTCTTCAACGAAACTAACTATCAACGTATTCCGTGAATGGTGGGGTGAAACGTATGGTAATATGACTAAAAAGAATATCTAGTGAATGTATATCTCAAAGAAAAATAGAGAAATCATAAAGCAAAAGTTTTGTTGCAGGTGTGCTTATTCAGGAACTATTTTAAAAGATGATTGGCAAGTTGAACATATTAAACCTGTCAGAAGAAATTGGTGGACTAACACAGCCGAAAATAAAGAAAATCATAATTTAGATAATATGTTTCCTGTTCAAAAAATAATTAACCATTATAAACACTCATATAGTTTAGATGACTTTAGAAATTGGTTATTGGCGGGATTACATGAAAGACTTAAAAAGTTACCTAAAAATCCTAAAACTGAAAAAAGTATAAAACATAAAAAATATATGCTTGAAGTTGCTCAATTTTTTGGAATAACAGAAGATAAACCATTCTCAGGAATATTTTATTTTGAAAAACAAAAATCATGATACTAACAGACGAAAGCAAAATGCCTTATGGCGAGCATAAAGGTAAGGAGATGGCAGATGTTCCGGCAAGCTATCTTATATGGTTATATGATAACAATCGTTGCTCCGGTGATATAGAAGCATACATTAAAGAAAATCTTGATGTATTACAAGTCGAAATTAAAAGAAATAGATTATGAAAGTAACTTTTGACGTATTATACAAAAGTGGTGATATAGTTTTCCATCGCTTAGAAGAAAACAAAAAAGGTATTGTAAAAGACTTCCTTTATAAATGGAGTACCGGTAAAGTAGAATATTTGGTAGTCTTTGGCTTTGCAGGACAGGATGAAGTATGGTGTTGTGCTGATATTGAATTATCAAAAGACCCAGTATTTTAAAACAAAAATCATGAACGAAACAAACTTTTTTATATTGGTAATAGGATTGTTTACATCATTAATATTTGTGGTTTATAATCCAAGTTTTTGCTCTACTCAAAATTGGTGGGTATTATGGTATGGTAGAAAAAATCGTAAACATATTAGACTTTTGAAAAAATGAAAAATCAAAATGAATATAAATTACAAGTTAGTTGTGTAAGTTGGTTTCGTTATCAGTACTCAAAGTACTATTATAATTTATTTCAAATTACAAATAGTAATGAGTTATCATTTTTAGATAAATCGAAAGCAGCTAAAAACATGAATAAAATGAAAAAGTCGGGCTTATTAGTTGGCTGCCCTGATTTATTTCTAAGCGTTCCTGCGGATAAATTTAATACAAGTAAGCATAATGAATTTTATCACGGTTTTTATATTGAAATGAAATTTGGCAAAAACAGGCAATCCGAAAATCAAAAGAAGTTTGAAAAAAACATTGTGAAATATGGTTATAAATATTCGCTTTGTTATTCGTTGGATGAGTTTATGAATTTAATCAATAATTATTTGAAATGAATATTCAATTACAAATAAACTTTAAAACCGGACAATCTTATTTAATGGGTGTTGACGGTAAACGTGATTTTATTGTTTATAATGCTAATGATTACCAAATGGGTAATGATAAAATACAAAATGCAGATTTAATTGAATTAAAATTAGATAATAAAATTATTGACAAACTTAAGTCGGAAGCGTGGAGTTCAAATTGTAAATGGTTTTTTGTAATGCAAGATGAAGGTATTTATTTATTTCATGTTTACAATAATATAGTTTGGTTATGTAAAAAGCATACTACTCAATTTATAGAAATGTATTTGAAAAATGAATTATTTTAAAACATCAACGGGTGAAAGAGTTTCAAAATCAGTAATTGACCGAAGAGTCAGGCAGGCTAAAGAGGCAAAACTCGAAAAACAGTTTTTGGAAGATGGGTATAATCATTGTGAGGAGTGCGGACAAAGTACTGGAACTTATCTTGATTGTTCTCATGTTATATCCGTAAAAGAATCTCAGGAAATGGGACGATCTGAGCTTGCATGGGATGAAAATAATATTAAAATTCTTTGCAGAAGATGCCACCAAAAAAAAGACAGATTAAACTTACAATTTGAAGGAAAATGATTTAAAACCCTTTTTTGTGTGGTGGGGTTGAATATCGCACAGTTAATTAAAAACAAGTAAAAAATGGCAAAGAAAAAAGTTAAAAAGCCAGGAGTTCCTTTACATAATGGAAAAGGAAACAAAGTCAATGAAGGAAGGGGCGGTTGTAATCCACCCAAGAAGAAAAGACGAGGTATAAATAAATAAACTTAAACAGATACATACGGTCAAGCAAGTTGTATATCGAAAGAAAAACATCCAAAAACCTAAGTGTATCTGTTTTACCTAAAAACTTAAATAACATGGAAACCTTTAAAGCCCAATATTCACAAAGCAGGAAAAAAGAACCTCAAACTCTTTTGAAAAAAGGTAGGTACAGGAATTTTAATGAAATTTTCACAAACACCAATATTCAGGACGATGAAATCAAAAAAAGAAATTAAGTTCGCTGTTATACATGAGTATTGCAAAAACAGTAATCAGACTTTAGCGAGTATTGCTGATAAATTTAATACAAGCAAATATACTGTTTCAGCTATATTAACTAATTATTTAAAGAAAAAAAGATATGAAAAAACAAATTAAATTATTTTTCGACATGGAATTTTCAAGCCTCTCACCAGATGCTCAAATAATTTCACTCGGAATAGTAAGTGAGAAAATGTCAGCGTTTACAAATGATGAATTGGAATTGATAGAAGACCACTTTAAAAGTAATCCTAAGCAGAGATTTCCTGATTTCCCCGGAGAGTTTTCAGAAAGATTGAAGATATTTAACGCAACCAAAGAGTATGAACTTAAAACAGCTTTAGATTATCTGAATATCAAACCCAGAGATAGAACTCCTTTAGAGTTTTACGCTGAGTTCAACGATTTCGATATAAACCGTTGTTCGGATTGGGTGAAGGAGAATGTAATAAAGAATTTGTCATTGAACGACCATGAACGTTTTTTGCATCATCATAACAACCTAAAAAGAGTCAAGGATGATACGAGAGTAATAAAAAAATCTTTATCAAATTGGCTTGAATTATTCAAGGACTACGAGATAACCTTTGTTGCGGACTGTGGATGTTTTGACTGGTATCATTTATTACAGTTGATTGCAGAGTGGGAAACATTACCTAACAAAAATGATAATTATGCTAAATGGTGTGTTGCAACAAATCACTACAAAACAGGACTTCCAAAACTCCCTGAGAACATCTCTCCTGTGCCTTTAGACTTAAACGACCTGATTGCACATGAAAAAGGAATAAGTGTGAGAGAAGCGTTTGATATGGACAGAAAATGGCTTGTTAATGACTGTACTCTAAAATCAGAAATATCTACTGTATGGGCTATGGATATGGTTAATTATGATAAGCACAACCATAATTCACTTTTTGATGCCAAAATAATCAAAGCTATTTACGAAAAACTTATACGATGAAAATAATAATAAACCAACTACTAAAGCTGTACGACTTTATCTTTAAAAATTTTCTTTACCAACGAAAGGTGTGGATTGAGAATTTTAGATTATCCCGAGAGGGTAAAATGCTAAGAAGGGCTACGAAATTAGCCGATCTAAGACACAAAGCTGATGGCAAACGGTATTATGTACTTCCTGATTTTAATGGCGATCTCAGAGTTTTAAATTCAAAAGAAATTGATGCTCTGAAACGTGCTAAGGTTATGGATAAACAAGTAAGTTTTTACTATTTAATAAATGAATCGCTTTATCACACAAAATAAAAAACATAAAAAACCTAAGAAGCATATTAGCGATAACCCTGCCTTAGTTGCTCGTAAAGATATTTCAAACTATTTCAAGGAGAATAATATATCTACTTACGATGGGGAAGGTACTTGGATTGTAGTAGGTGATAATCTCTACAACAAAGAACAACGGAGGCTAAATGCTGAATTGGGGATACATTCGATAAACATGATAAAACCAAAAACAAAAAAACCATGAAAAAATTATTAAAAGTACTATCAGGAATTATTATTATTTTAGTATTTATTTGGTTCGCAGGATTTCAAATATATGTAACAAAAAGTTATTATGGAGGTTGGTATGTAATTTCATCTAAAGTTGGGATAATATCAAATAATAACCACTCTAACTTTTCTTACAAACCAAGTAAAGATGAAATAAAAAAAGCTAAAGAATATGTATATAATAAATCTAAAATTAGACGTGAGTTTAAATATGGATTTTAAAACCAAAAAAATAATGACAGCAATAACAGCAGAAACAAATAGCAAGAAAACAAAAAAATGTGAATTTGATAAAAACGGATTTTGTGAAGCCTTCGTTTGTTATTCGAAATTTAAATGTGAAGCACGAGATAAAAACGGAAATCCAAAATATAAATAAAAAAGACAAATATGAAAACAACAGATGCTTATTACTTTGCAATGACTAAAGTAAATGAATTAAAAGAAGATGGTATAGAAGTTATTATAAAACCATCTATAAGTAGAAATGATAAAGAGTTTGTAAATAAATATGACAAACCAAATAGAATCCCATCTGAATTATGGAATCATATCTCTTTTAAAATTTCAAATGCTATACAGGCACAGAAAGTTATGAAGATGAGAAGTTATTTAGGAATATGTGGGATTAATTTTGACACTGGTGGTTTTACTGGATACAGAGATTGGGAATTTGATTGGAGTTTTTCATATAAAAAAGGAGAAGAAAAAATGGAATGGATAAAAGCAGGAGAAGATGTTGAAGATATGATAAACCAAATGTGCGTAAGTGAAAAATAAAATTTGCACATATTATATTAATTATTAATAAAACAAACAAAATGAAAAAACTATTTACAATTGTACTAATCGTGTTTGCTGTTCAAGTAATGGCACAAGATAAACGAGCTTACATTGAAGTAAAAGACACAATTGAAATTGCTTATAATACTTACTTTACTGGTGATTGGTCGCAAAACGGATTTAATCTATTTCGTACTGAAAAAAGCGATAGTATCGGAGTTGATAGCGTATCAATAACAAGAATATATTATCTCGAAAAATACGACCCTTATAAAAATATAAGAGCCAACTCAGACACAATATTGCCATATCGCATGCGTAAGGTTTATTTGAGCTTTAAACAGAAAGAATATAAGAATGGATGCAGTAGCAAGGATAACAGGCTTAATATGCTCAATGGATTATAATATTTATATAAAATAAAACAAAATTATGAATAATGATTTAATATTTAGAATAGCCAAAACATTCAAATACCATGAGCTAATAGAAGTGAATGAATATATAAAGCGTAGGATATATTACATTAAAAACAAAAATAAAATTAGTGTTAAGGATTGGATTGAATTAAATAGCTATGAGTTAGGTTTTAGATGCTATAATTCATTTGAATTATATTGCGAAATGTATCCTAATGATACGATAAACGATGTTACAAGAGAAAGGGCGTTTAAGGTACGTGGAATAGGTATGAGAACGTGGAACGAATTTAAAAAAATAAGAGGTGAAGGAAACTTGTAATTTTGACTATCTCAGCTTCCTATTATAAATATTCTCAAACTGAATATCAAGCCCTCTTATCTCGGCTAATTTAGTTTGACAGGTAATTAATATAATGGCGTATCTTATTGAGGTGTGTACTCTACCAAGTATAAGATTGCTTAATTTTATTACTGCGGGTTGTTTTGCTCCTGGTGTTTGGATACCTTTTAAAATTTTCCATTCATAACCATCAATAGACCCGTAGATATAAAAACCAAGTCTTGTATTAGACTTTATCGTGGCTTTCATCTCAGCGTATATCCTCTCAAATTTCTTGAATCCGGTAGAATCTAATTTTATAGGTCGTGTTTGTATTAAGCAATGTTGGTACTCGTCATAAACAAGTGCATCGTAAAGGTCATATCCTTTTCCTGCATCGTCTATCGCATACACCGAAGGATCAACATTAACGAATTGTGAATATATCTTATCAATCTTACTCCATACTCCTGTCTCGAAAGCGTAAATATATGAATATGTTTTACTGGCGTTGCTTACTATTAATTCTTTCTCGTAGGCGTTATAACAGAATATTGCAGAGGCTAAATAAGTTCTAAAGTCTATTGTGCTTATTATTGTTGAAAGATCAACAAGGTCGCTGTCATTTATCTTGTCATCGTAAGCAGAATAACCCACAAGATAAGAAGCAGGGATTCCTTCGATTATATCACTTATGCTTTTGATAGTCCTTCCTGACATAATGTAAACACTCTTTTCAGCACTAA
>Ga0222684_1000285_pt1 | contig 13007 bp, 20 predicted proteins | sample AntAcemetage1075_FD_181150 | JGI IMG/M metagenome (GOLD analysis project Ga0222684, IMG submission 181150) | Saline water microbial communities from Ace Lake, Antarctica - #1075 | ecosystem: Environmental > Aquatic > Non-marine Saline and Alkaline > Saline | place: Antarctica: Ace Lake...
TACCGTCAGGAAGAATAAAAAATCAGTGTTTGAGGCACTGAGAAGACTGGTTGCCGGGCAACCATTTACTCCCCAAGCACTGATGGGGTGAATAGTTACCTTGTATTTTTGATTAATCATGTAAATTATATTGGGATTTCTCCTCAAACAATGTCCGAAACATATGTTTCATGCACGTTGTTGAGAGAATAAATAAAAGAGAAGGTAAATGAAGAAAAATCAGATGAAAACCTTCACAACATCCGAATAAAATTCTTCAAAATCAGAAGTCCCGTGTCCCCACTTTTTTCCGGATGGAACTGTACCCCGTAGGCATTACCATTCTGAATAGTCGAAGCAAACGGACAGACATATTCGGTACTTGTCAGAGTATATTCCGGCGTGGTATCAGCATAGAATGAATGAACAAAATAAACATAGGCATCCTGTTCCACTCCTTTAAATAGCGGCGAGGCATTCTCCTGATGAATCGTATTCCAGCCCATATGAGGTATTTTGTATCCCATGGTTGGAGGAAAAGCCCGCACCCGACCCGGCACCAGGCTGAGTCCGGCGTGATCGCCGTGTTCTTCACTGGTATCCATCAGCATTTGCATGCCCAGACAGATCCCAAGGACCGGATGATCCTGGACATAGTCCAGCAGAGATTCACGGAGTGTGCCCAGTTGTTCCATACCTTCAGAAAATGCTCCGACGCCCGGGAGAATGACACCGTCGGCATGTTCCAGAGCATTCGGATCGGCGCTGATCTCAGTTGTGGCACCGGCTTTCTCCAGACCTTTACTGACACTTCTCAGATTGCCAAGTCCGTAATCCAGAATAATGACATGCCGTGTGTTCATCAATATCTCCTATTATTCGTCTCAATTCCGCGTTTTCGCCATGCTGCCGTGGTGATCCATTCCTCCGGGAGATCATGGTCCTGCTGCCACTTACGAAGTATCGTGTCCCATTCTGCCATGAGATCCGGATACTGTTCCCTGATAATTTCAAAGGTGGCCAGATCGCTTGACGGGCACATATAACAGCCTATTCTGTCAATACGTCGTTCGTAGAGTACATTATATGGGGCTTTCTCCCGAAAGAGATAGAGGAAGACATGAAGCGCCGTCCAGTGCTGGATGGGTGCTGCTGAAATCTGTACCTGCACGATGTTGTTACGCCACGTCCGTGGGCTCTTCATCCGGGTATATGATTCATATTTACGCTGGCCGATATAGGAGAGCGCTTCTCCCCATCGCTCTTTGATAAGTCTCTGGACTGGCAGCAGTTTGCATACTTTGCAGCACCATCGCAGATCAACGGCAGGTGGTCCCTCCTCCCTGAGTTTTTCTGCAAATGCTTCGCCACAACCGGTTCTTATGACTTCAAGGCCGTAATGTTCGCAGATGGTGTCAATATTTTCATAGGTTTCGGGTAATTCCAGGCCGGTGTCCGTAAAGATTAATGGTACTGGTCCGATTGCCTTGAGAACAATAAGCAAGGTCGCCAGGCTGTCTTTGCCGCCAGAGTAGGAGACGGTTGGCTGAAGATTATTGCCTTCAGTCACATTACGTGAGAATCCAATGGCTTCTTCCTCGACACGGGCGAGAATTATTTCGTTTGCTTCTACTGCTTTGTCCCAGGTTGCCTCACCGAAAGTACAGACCGAGGGTTTGAGTTTTCGGGTTCGTACAATTGCGCCCCGTTCCATTTCCCGGGCATCACTTGCCGAAACTTTTGCACGGCCAACACCGGCACATGCGCCGGATGGGGTTATCATGAAGACCTCATCACCCGGTTCCACGGCGTCGTCAATGGCTATAAGGCCAGGGGCAAGAAGGCTTGATCCGTTGCGGATTGATTGGAGGGCTCCTTCATCGGCTGTAACGATGCGTTTTGTCGGGGATGCAAAAACAAGAGTATCCGGTCGGGGAAGAACTTCCCACCGTTTTGTCTCAGGGATATACCGAATTGCAGCGACCACTGCACCACCCATGATGATCTCCTCCATCCGGTCGATATCCGGCACTTTATTCAGGAGGACCAGATGACCCGGGGGGACTAATGGGACACCAAACTGTCCAATATATATGGTGTTGATATGATCAATATCTGCCTGGAATGCCGGCCTGACATCACTTGGTGGAGTGATTGGGACCTCACGGGTCTTTTGACCGCAGGCACAGGTTTTTCCCAGTACTGGTGTGTGGCAGGTATCACACCAGTGCAAATGATTTTTTCCCAGATATGAGCGGCGCATCTGCTGTACTTTTTGGTTTGAGGTGCTTAAAGATGTATTAGTTCTGCGAAGATAACCGGGTGCGAAAACTTATTTTTTGAATCAATAATAAATTCAATTGGCTGTTGCAAAGGAAAGCCTTCAAGGGCTTGTATTCCCAAACCCTGATGGTAACGTTCAACGATAAAAAAGATTATAGCTCACTCAATGTATTCAAAGACATCTTCAATGGTGACACCAAAATAGACGGCAATTTTAAAGGCAAGTTCAAGTGAGGGGTTATACTTGCCTTTTTCAATCGCAAGGATCGTCTGACGGGTGACGCCAAGCTGAATGGCAAGATCCTCCTGGGTCAGATCATGCATGGCCCGGAAGACTTTGATCTTATTCTTCATCGTCGTCCCATTCTCCGTATTTGTGGGAATAATATATGCGGAATGCGACATACAAAAATATCATCAGACAGAGTACAAGGATCTGCCCGAACGCGAAAAACCCGAGATGGTTTGAATCGATCATTGACCGGTCTTCCGGACGCCAACCTTTTGGCAGGCGAATTCCCGGTGCTCCAAGGCCGATGACTACACCTCCGATACTGTATAAAAAGAGAATAACCCAGAAAATTAAGAGGGTGTTTACTGCTGCTTTTTGTGTGATCAGATTGGTTCGTTCATCTTCGATAACCTCATCCACGTAGCGTCTTCCCAGAAATATAGCAATGACTCCTGAGACGATGCCTGCCTGAATCGGTAGAGGATTGACAATTTCAATCGACCACCAGAACAGGACTATCTCAATAAGAAGAATGAGTCCCGCAAAAATATAGAACGAATTGCGTTTCATGTTCACCAGTTATTTTAAAAATGTGATGTATATCCTATTAATTATTGGCCCTGTCTCGTTGGAATCGCAAATTTAACTATTGAGATTGTCAGTCAATCCAAACAATTAATCTTCTTCTCTACTCCATATATTATGGAGTGGCGTACTGACATGGTGAGTTGGTACGCCTGAATTTCCTGCAGGAAAAACTGGTGAAAATAGGTATGATACGATTTATTGTAACATGGATCTCGGCCTTTCTGATGTGGCTGATCCTCTCCGCCGGCACGGGACCTGTGCTTCTCTGGTCATGGCCCGAACTGGTAGCAGGGGCACTTGTCAGTCTGGTTGTTGGCATTATTGCCCGATCCCTCTATGCACAAAATAAGAATTACCGGATGTTAAATCCTCTTCGTTGGGTGTATCTGGCCGTTTATGTCTGCATTCCATTCTTTTTGGAGATGGCACGGGCTAATTTCGATGTGGCCTACCGCGTCATTACCGGAAAGATCAATCCGGGCATTGTATGCTATAATCCGGAACTAACAAGTGATCTCGGGCAGTTGCTGCTCGCGAATTCGATTACACTCACACCGGGCACTCTTACTGTCGATGTCGATGAGAAGACGGGCGATTTCTATATTCATATATTAAATGTCCGGCCTGAGGCAGAGAAGAAGAAAAAATGCGAGAGCAGCGATATCTTCTCACTCTTTAACCTTACAAAGTGGATACGGAGGATTGCTGAATGATACTCACTGATATCTGGTCGTTCGCGATTATCGTGCTGTTTCTGTTAATTCTGATCACCATGGGTCGTCTTGTTATAGGACCGACTGTAGCAAACCGGATTGTTGCCTTTGACGCGATCAATTCCCTTACCATTGTGGCGATGATTCTCTTTGGTGTGCTCTATAAGGTAGTAATGCTCGTTGATGTGGCGATTGTCTATGCCCTGCTCTCCTTTGTCGGTACCCTGTACTTTGCCAAATATATCGGGGGGGAACTCTGATGAACGGACTTATCGGCGTGATTATCCTATTGTTCATCGGAATTGGCCTTTTCGTTAACATTCTTGGTGTGATTGGACTATACCGGTTCCCGGATGTTTACACCCGTCTTCATGCGGAGACCAAGATGACAACCTTTGGGGCGATCTTTCTGACGTTCTCAGTTATCATCTATGGTCTTGCTATGCTGTGGGATGGTGGGGGGAGTGAATACATTACTCTGTCTGTGCACACGTTCATCGCCATTCTGGCTCTTGCGTTCACGAACGCGACCGGTGCCCACGCGATTGCCCGGGCAGCGCATCGTTCGGGAGAAAAACCCGTTAGCGTTGTCGACCGTCTTGAGGAGGCAGATTTATGAACGAAATATTTTTCCATCTCATTTTAATTGCTGGTATGCTTTTTGCAAGCGTTCTGGTCTTTTATTTCAAAGATCTCATCTCTGCAGCGATTGCCTTTGGTGTGCTTTCTCTTCTGCTTTCGCTGGAATTTTTCATTCTCCAGGCGCCTGATGTTGCGATTGCTGAGGCAGGTATCGGTGCAGGACTGACAACCGCTATTTTTGTCATTGCAATTCGTGGCACAGAACGTTTTGAAGGAGGTGAACCATGAGAAAAATTGTCTCGGTGGTAGTTCTTCTCGTGCTGGCAGTAGGATTTCTGGTCTCCGGAAATATGCTTGATTTTGGAAATCCGGCTGAATCGGGGATGGATGCCTATATGTTGGCAAACGGGCAGGTCCAGACCGGTGGTAACAACATTGTGACCGACGTGGTCTTTGACTACCGTGGATTCGATACTCTTGGCGAAGCAACAGTGCTTTTTACTGCCGTTCTTGGTGTAGGTCTCGTCTTCAGACGAATCCGCAATAAACAGGAGGAAGAATATGAATATGAGTAAGATTGTCCGTGCGGCGGCACATCTCCTCTTCCCTGCCATTCTGGTCTATGGTTTTTATATTGTAGTGCATGGTCATCTGACACCCGGCGGAGGATTTCAGGGTGGTGCAGTCATCGCAACCGGATTTGTTCTTCTGTATGTGGCATTCTCCTACCAGCGTCTTCAGGAATGGTTCCGCCTTGACGCGTTTAAAAATGCTGAAGCACTGGGACTGTTGCTCTTTATCGTAACTGCTCTTGTTGCACTGGGACTTGGTGCGACGTTCTTCTATAACTGGATGGCAAACACCGGCGGTCTTTTTGGCACGCCGGTGCCATTTGGCCCAAATCCAGGATATCTGAATACGGCCGGAACGATTCCAATCATGAATATTGCTGTTGGTGTTGAGGTGCTTGGAGCTATGAGCGTTATTTTGTTCTATATGTTACGTGGTATCAAAGGAGGGGATGAATAGATGTATCTGAATCTTCCGTTTATCGGTGCCGGTCTCCTGATGCTGATCGGGATCGCTATCATTCTCATGCGCAAAAATCTCGTGAAGATGATAATGGGGCTCTCCATTGTTGAAGCGGGTGTCAATCTGTTTCTGGTAGCATCCGGTTATGTTGATGGAGGTATCCCTCCGATCTTTACGGCAGCAGGTGACACGGTTATGGTTTATCCCACTGTACAGGCGATGACGCTTACCAACATTGTGATTGGGATTGCGACGACAGCGCTTCTGCTCTCGTTTGTGATTATCGTCTACCGCCGGTATGGCACAGCAGACGTGGATGGGATGAGGAGGCTTAGAGGATGATGGATTTCCTTCTTGCTCAGGCCCCGGCACTCCTGTTGGCACTACCTATGCTCGGTGCCTTCCTGACGCCGGTTTTGGGACGCTACTCAGAAACCGGGCGCAATGCCTGGGTTGTTCTGGTTTCATTCCTAACCCTCGTAACCGCCACTGCTCTTGCGTGGGTCGTCTATACGACTGGCACGTTTGTCTATACGTTCGGAGCAGTCAGTCCCTCACTTGGGATACCTGCTGACTCCGGAGGCATTCCTATCCGGATCCTCTTTGCAGTCGATGCGATGGGTGCCTTCATGGCTCTATCTGCCTCAATTGTCGGCTTTGCAGTTGTGCTTTACTCTCTCTCGTCGGTACGGAAACTCTCCGGGAAAGATGGTTATTACGCACTTTTACTGCTATTATTAGTCGGCATCTTCGGGATGGTCTGCACCGGAGATCTCTTCAACTTATTTGTCTTTCTGGAGATCAACTCCCTTGCCGGGGCGGCGCTTGTCGCGTACCGGATAGATAAGGGAGTGGCTGTTGAAGCCGGTCTCAAATATGCATTCATCTCAACGCTCGGGGGACTGATGTTCCTCTTCGCGGTGGGACTTTTGTATGCTCAGTATGATTCGCTCAATATCGCATACATCGCCTCTCAGATGGCCTTTACCTTCCCGGACAAGATTGCTCTGGTTCTGATGATTGCGGCACTTGCCCTGAAAGCCGGTGTGGTGCCGATGCATTTCTGGACGCCAGATGCCTATTCAATGGCCCCGTCGTCAATCACGGCAATTCTGGTTGTTGCCTCGCAGGCAGGACTGTATGGGCTTTTCAGAGTGCTGTTCAGTCTGTATGGCGTTACGATGGATTACGTAACGGTTGGGTGGATTGTAATCATACTCGGTATTTTGTCTATGTTTATCGGTGTGACAATGGCGATTCCTCAGAAGGACATCAAACGTCTTATGGCCTACCACGCGGTATCCCAGACTGGTTATATGCTACTGGGTGTTGGTGTCTGCCTCGCGGTACTGGGTGATGCCACTCAGATGGCAGCATTTGGTCAGACGGCGATGGAAGGAGGAATCTTCCACATCATCAACCATGCCATGTATAAGGGTCTGCTCTTCCTGACGGCCGGCGCTATCTTTTTGCACACAGGAACCCGTAATCTGAATAAGATGGGAGGTCTTGGCCATTCGATGAAGTGGACGATGCTCTTCTTTATTATTGGTGCCCTCGCCATTGCTGGCATCCCGCCCTTTAGCGGATTTGCCTCAAAACTGATGATCTATGAATCAGTCTTTGCCTTCTCGCCTATTCTCTCAATTATCGCGATGGTGGTCTCGGTCCTGACCCTTGCCTCCTTTGTGAAGGTTTTCCATGCGGTGTTTATGGGGCCAAAACAGCCTGAGTTTGAAGGGAAAGGCGAAGTGCCAACACCAATGCTCGCCGGGATGGCAATCCTCGCAATACTTACGATTGGGTTCGGTATTTTCCCGCAGCAGGTTGTTGATATTCTGATTACACCGGCCGCAGATGCTCTGATTAATCAGGGTGACTATATTGCATCGGTTTTGGGAGGGATGATAGCATGAATGTTGTTGAGACCCTGGCAACGGGGTATGGATTCTGGAACCCCCTGATGTGGGTGGTGGCCTTTGCCGTTGCCATCATTATCGTGTTTCTTCTGCGAAGCAAAGGAGTGGAGGCAAAGAATGAAGGAACCCAGCAGGGCCAACCCTATCTCTCAGGGAACGCAGCGCCCGACCCACGTTCGATTCATATTGGTGGTAGTAACCTGTACTGGGGATTTACCGGAGCGCTGAAAGGGTATTATGACCGGCTGATTCCGATGCATTCCGGAATTCTTACCGATTATGTCATATGGTTCCTTGCAACCATTGCTGTGCTGATTCCGATAGTGGGGGTGATCTTATGAGTGCTATTACTGCAATCAAACGTTCTCTCTGGGTCTTCCACTTCAACTCCGGCTCATGTAACGGGTGTGATATCGAGATTGTCGCGGCATTAACGCCCCGATATGACCCAGAACGGTTTGGTGTGAAGCTGGTGGGATCCCCAAAACACGCCGATGTGATGCTGGTGACCGGCGCAGTGACTCACGATATGGCTCCCCGGCTCAGAAGAGTCTGGGAACAGATGGCCGACCCTAAGGTAGTCATTGCTGTTGGAAGCTGTGGTATGTCCGGTGGGGTCTTTTATGACTCTTATAATCTGGACGGACCCATTGATGAGATTATTCCGGTTGATGTTTATGTGCCGGGGTGTGCCCCACGACCGGAGGCAATTATTTTTGGTGTGGTACAGGCAATACAGAAACTTGAACGGCTTGAAAAAGGAGGGAGCCAATGACACGGACAGCAATGAGTGCTGAGGCACTGATGACCCGTCTTCAGGGGGAACTGGGTGATCGTATCACCGAAGCAGACCTTCGCACAAAGAGTGAGGGAGTAAAGAAAACACAGACATCGACAATCTGGTTGCGTATTAAGCGTGAAGCGTTAAAAGACGCACTCCGGGCGGTTATTGCAATTGATTTTCCTCATCTCTGTGTAATTTCCGGGGTTGACTGTGGTGATCATCTTGATCTGAACTATCATCTGTCGGTCTTTTTTGGGATTCCAAACGGCGAGATAAAACTCACGTTTTTGGTGCCGCTGCCAAAAGACGATCTTAGTGTGCCGACGATCTCAGATCTGATCCCCGGCGCTGCCTATGGTGAACGGGAGAAGCAGGAGATGCTCGGGATTACGGTTACTGACATTCCTGACGGAAGGCGTCTGTTTCTGCCGGAAGATTTCCCTGAGGGAGTGTATCCGTGGCGAAAGGATGAGACGGGTATCCGGGATGATATGATAAAAGAGCTCTGGAAAGTTGGCCGGCCGGAGAATAGACCACTTCCTGACGTGCCGCCGAAAGAGAAGAAGAAACCGGCTGTGAATAAAGCTGATCCGGATGTGGAGAAGAAGGCTGAACCAATAAATGAATCTGTTCAGTCCGAACCGGAAAATCCGGTTCCTGAACCTAATGATCAACCCTCGTCAGAGAACGGAGGTGCGCTATGAGCAATGGTAAAAAGAGTGTCTGTTATAATGTGCCGATTGGGCCGATTCATCCGGCGCTTAAAGAACCCTGTCTCTTCACGTTTGCGATGAACGGCGAAGTCGTCGAAGAGGCAGATTTTGCGCCGGGTAAAGCACACCGTGGTATTGAGTGGATGGGTATGCGTCGGAATCCGGTGCAGATTGTCCATCTGACAGATCGAATCTGTGGCATCTGTGGTGTTTCTCACACGCTGGCATTTGCCCGTGCCGTGGAGCAGATTGTGGAAATTGAGGTGCCGGAACGTGCTGATTATGTCCGGACAATTATTGCTGAGTTTGAACGAATTCAGTCCCATCTGCTCTGGGCGGGTGTCGCTGCTCACGAACTGGGATTTGATACCCTTTTCCACCTTGCCTGGCAGGTCCGGGAAGAATCGGTTGATGTTGTTGAGTATATTACCGGCAACCGGATCAATTATGGTATTATCCAGGTTGGTGGGGTACGCCGTGACATCAGGCCCGAACAATACGACCGGATTTTAAAAGGTCTTACATACTATGAAGATGTAGCCGGAAAACTCCTGAAACTCTTTTTGGATGATAAGACGATTGCTATTCGCAGTAAAAACTGTGGGGTGCTTACCTATGAGGATGCCCTGAAGCTTTGCTGTGTTGGGCCAACAACACGTGCTTCAGGCGTGAATATGGATGTACGCCAGGATGCCCCGTATGCGGCCTACGGTGATATTGACGTCCGGACAATTCTGCCGGATGTGTACCGTGATGGGAATGTGTACCGTGATGGGATCTATGGAGATGTGTATGATCGCATTGTGGTTCGGATCTTTGAAGTGCTCCAGTCGCTTGAGATTATCAGAACCTGTCTGGATCAGATGCCTCCCGGTCCGGTACTCTGGGAGGAGAAATATCCGAAACTTCTTGCTGCCTGCAAAAAGGCAACCGGTGAAGCGGTCACCAGTGTAGAGGCACCACGTGGTGAGTGTGTCCATTATCTCCGGATGAATGCGAGTGAGAATCCGGAGGCCTGGAAAGTTAAGGCTTCGACCTATTCGAATCAGCTTGCTTGGCTGAAGATGGTGGCCGGTGAACAACTGGCGGATATTCCGATTATTGTTGCATCTATCGATCCATGTATGTCCTGTACGGACCGGGTCACCCTGATCAAGGGTTCTGGTCCGGAGATTATTACTAAAGAGGGTCTGCACCGTCTCTCAGTTGAAAAGACACGGAGGATTTTGCCATGAGTCTGGCCATTGATCTTGGTGTGGTTGTTGGGGGGACCATTGCCATCAGTATCTTTGGGATTGTGTTTGGTTTCTTTCTGTTAGGAGTTGACCGCCGGATTCACGCTCACATGCAGGCCCGGGTCGGACCAATGATTCGTCAGCCGTTTCGGGATCTTGCAAAACTTTTAGCGAAGACGTCAGTGGTACCGGATAATGCAGTTGCTTCGATCTTCAATCTGGCACCGGTCATTGCTCTGGCCGGAGCGATTGTGGTGCTTTTGTACCTACCGTTTGGAAGTTTTGCGCTACCACTCTTTGGTGGATGGGGTGACCTGATTCTTATTCTTTATCTGCTGACGATTCCGTCTCTTGCGATGGTGGCCGGAGGTTTTGCTTCTTCATCACCGTATGCAACGATTGGGGCACAGCGTGAAATGGTTACGATGATTGCCTATGAGTTCCCTCTGGCAATTGCTATCGTGGCAGTTGCCTGGCGACTTTCGGTTGCCGGGGTCGCGAATCCTTTTACAGTTGGTGCTGTTGCGGCAAATCCGGTATGGGGTGTCGTGGGACCACTGGGTCTGATTGGATTTTTGATTCTTTTTGTGGTGCTTGCCTGGGTGACCCCGGCTGAACTTTCACGGGTTCCCTGTGATACGCCGGAAGCAGAGACTGAACTCTGTGGCGGTATTCTGGTTGAGTATTCAGGAAGAAACTTAGGTCTTTTCTCGGCAGCAATGGGTGTGAAAACAGTGGCAATGGTATCCCTTGCGGTGGTTCTTTTCCTGCCCTGGAATATTGCCGGAGTGCTTGGTCTTTCCGGAACTGTGGCGTATGCTGCGGATTTTATCTTCTATGTTCTTAAGGTATTACTGGTGATGATTGTTTCAGTTACGCTTCTTCGGACCGGTATGGCACGGTTCAGGATTAATCACGTGGTTACGATGTACTGGGGGATTCTTGGTATTGCTGGCCTGGTTGGTCTGGCACTCATTATGGCCGATGTCTTTCTTGGTATGGGAGTGATCGCATGAGTCTTCTGCCCGCTATTCCGAGTATTATAAAGCAGGTCTTTAAGAAACCGGCAACGAATCTCTTCCCGGCAAAGTATCTGCCACCCTCGATTACTGACTATATGAAAGCAGTCGGTGAGGGGAAAGCAGCAATGCATCCCCCGATTGCCATTCCTGAAAATTTCCGGGGTCGGATAACCTATGATCATGATACCTGTATTGGGTGTAAGATCTGTATCAGAGTCTGTCCGGCTCATGCGATTGAGTTTCTGAACGAGACGAAGACGATTCGGATTTACGTGGATCAGTGTATCTTCTGTGGGCAATGTAATGATGCCTGCCCGGTTTCGTGTCTGCATATGAGCGGGGATTTCTTCCTTGCCAATGAGGACCGTTACGCTGAAAGTCTGATTGTAGAATAGTAAAAAAGAGTAATTTATGGATGGAAACCATCCTGAATACTTTCATTTTTCAGTTTTCTCGAATCTCTGACGATTTAGTTCTGAGATTTCCTTTAATTGACATATTGGACTTTTTTTCAGAAAATAATAAGGTCTTCCGGGTAAGAAGGTATCTTATGCTTACGATTTTGAACCGGAGTCATGAGAATGTGATAGGTATTGAAGCCTCGGAAATAATCACCGAATCTGATATTGAAGAAATTGTACCACATTTTGATGCACTTATTGAGAAATATGGCAAAATCAACTGGCTCATCATCATAAAAACGTCAAGGTATGCAACCTTGCGGGCGATGTACGCAGATCTGATGTGGCTGATTAAGAACCTGAAACACTTTGACCGGATGGCTATTGTCGGCGATAAAAAGTGGGAAGAGCTTGTGATAAAAGCTGACGGTCTTATCTTTGGCGAGAGATATTTTGATATTTCACAGATGAGTGAAGCCTGGGATTATGTTGAAGGGAAGATTCCGTAAAAGACAGTATTGGTAACTTCACCGAAATATTTAATTTTTTGTCTTCTTCCTTCATTGTTTCTTTCTTCTGATTTTCTCTTTTTAGAATCCCGTTGGTTTTATCCGGCGCCTATCTTGTGAGAAAGGGGGAAATGCATACTTATTTCACTCCAGAAGGGACACGTTCATCTACATGGAATTTCTCCTGATCGCCGTTGCCATTCTTCTGACCGGAGTTGTGGCTGGATTTTTCTCAGGCATGCTTGGGGTTGGGGGAACGTTCATTTTAACGCCGGTATCGTACTGGATTTTTACTGACATGCTACATATCGAACCGACGATTGCGATTCGGGTCTCGTTCGCCACAAGTCTTGCTGTGGTCCTCGTGACAACAATCTCCGGTGCATGGGGGCACCGGTGTAAGAAATGCGTTCTGCTTCGTGCCGGAATAATTACCGGTTGTGCGGGTCTTTGTGGTGGTCTTCTGGGTGGCAGCATTGCAACCCGTATCCATGGCGATACTCTGGCATTTTTGTTTGCCGGGTTGCTACTGGTCGTGTCGGTCAGTATGGTGCGAAAACGATATGAGTATGAGATGGGGGATATCACTCAATGTTCAGTGGTGTTTTTGGTTCTCATCGGTCTCTTTGCCGGGTTTTGTTCCGGACTTCTGGGCATTGGTGGGGGGCTAATCATTGTTCCCGCTTTTGTGATATTCTGCCGGTTTCCGACCCATAACGCTGTCGGCACCTCTGCGGTGTTTATGCTGATTACGGTGATGGGTAGTCTGGTTCCTTATATTCTCAATGGACCTGGTGCTGCCGTGTCACTGCCATTTCTCCATCTGGGATATATTGATTTGCGGGAATGGTTCCTTTTTATTATTACTACCATTCCGATGTCGCTTGTCGGTGTCTGGGCAGCACACCGGATGAACGCTCAGTATCTGCGTTGGATACTTGCTGCCCTTCTCTTTTACAGTGGGATTCGGATGTTGTCGGGCATATTTTGAGCTTCACTCGTATCCGGCAGACAT
>Ga0222684_1000288_pt1 | contig 12883 bp, 10 predicted proteins | sample AntAcemetage1075_FD_181150 | JGI IMG/M metagenome (GOLD analysis project Ga0222684, IMG submission 181150) | Saline water microbial communities from Ace Lake, Antarctica - #1075 | ecosystem: Environmental > Aquatic > Non-marine Saline and Alkaline > Saline | place: Antarctica: Ace Lake...
GAGAGATAAAGACAAAGAAATACGTGAAAAAATGGGGGAATTGCTTGTTGAAAATGGCTGGGCTAATGAAACAGCAAAACAGCTTGCCAGTTGGGATCCTTATGATCAGAATGCTTCGTCTCCTTTCTTTGATCCGGAGTGGATGTTTGATATCAGGGATGGATTTGATATTGTGATTGGGAATCCACCGTATGGTGTGTCAATAAAAGAATCGGATAGAAAAAACATTTTATTACATCTTCCTAAAGTACCTGATTACGAAATTTATTACTTTTTTATTGAAGTATCTAAGAAAATTCTATCAAGCGAAGGTGTGCTGTCATACATAGTTCCAAATACATATTTGTTCAATGTTTTCGCTGAAAAGTATCGCGCTGAAATTTTAGATTACTGGAATGTCGGCTCAATCATAGATTTTACTAACTATTCATTATTTGAAGGCGCAACAATTCGGAATTCGGTTTTCGTTTTCAATCATTTCGGTGAAACAGATAATATTAAGTATTTGCCTACCGATAATGAGTATTTAAGATTACACGATTTTATAAATCAAGAGTTTAAAATGTTGAACCGATCCCTATTAAGCAGCGTTTCTCAAAATTGGGCCTTAGCGTTTAAATTGCCCCAAAACGTGATTAATGCAGTTGCTGAAATTAAAAACTCTTCTAAGCCGCTAAATTCCTTTTTCCCAGATTTTTCTCAGGGTTTAATTGCTTATGATAAGTATCAAGGCCAAGATTCAAAAATAATAGAAACAAGGGCTTATCATTTCAAAGAATACCGCGATGGATTAAAAAAATGGCTTTGGGGAGAAGATGTAATAAAATATAAAGTTGAATGGAACGGAAAGGAATATATTGATTATTGTAAAGGAATCGCAAATCCAAGAAAGCCAAAATACTTTAAAAAGCGAAGAATGTTGATAAGAGAAATAACTAACCCATCAATCTATTCGGCAATAACCGAATCTGAATCATATAATGATCCTGCTATAATAATTGTACTTGAATCAAAGTATTCTTTAGAAGCAGCATCAATGATTTTGAACTCTAAGTTGGGTTCTTTTTACCATTTTAATGCTTCTCCAAAAGCTACGAAAGGCGATTTCCCAAAAATTTTAGTTAAAGACATTAAAGAGTTTCCAATAACGAAAAATATAACTACGATTAACGTTAGTTTTTTCAAGCTTATTTATGAGTTAGCTTCTACACCAATTGCCTCAACCTTTTATGAATCCATTTTTACCATCATTGATGCTCTTGTCTTCCAACTCTACTTCCCCGACCACATGAAAGAAAAAGAAATCGACATCCTGAAATTTGTAGAGCAGGATTTAAAAGAGGTGTTAGGTGAAGATGATTTTGAGCAACTGCCGGACGAGCAAAAAGAAAATGTAATTGAAGAACTCCAGAAACGCTGGTCAAATCCTGACAGCGAGATTGTTAAACGAATGAACAGCTTTGCGGAGAAAAGCCCAGATATTTTAAAACCGATACTGGAGAGTAAATAAAACAGCTTTCGCTGTCCATGATTGGAGTTGCGAAATTTGATGATGGGGAATAAGGTTCATTTAAGTGAATGGAAGGAAGGAATGGTATGATAGACGTTAATGATTGCCGAGAAGATAATTTCGACTCTATTCCAATTGATGCTTTCTGGAATACTGGAAAAGAAAAAGAGTTGAAAATGCACCGGATTCACGCCTATCCAGCAAAGTTTCCTGCTTTTATCACGACCAAAGCTCTTGGGTTTGCAAAGCAAAACAATTTAGATGCAAAAAGAATTGCAGATGTATTTTGCGGTTGTGGCACGGTAGCTCTCGAGGCCAAACGAAACAATATAAACTTTTGGGGATGTGACGTTAATCCCGTAGCTACAATGATAGCCAGGACGAAAAGTCATAAATATCAACCTCAGCGTTTAAAAAGATATTATAACGCAATTCTTGAAGTATTCACTAAATCGGACAATGAAGACTCCTCTTATAAACAGGCAAATGAGCGACTCAAATACTGGTACGGCAAGAAACAGTATGAGGACTTGTCACGTCTGAAATTCGCAATCGGAGATACTGTTCCCTCAAATAGCAGCTACAGCCTATTCTTTTTGTGTGCCTTTTCGAACATTCTCAAACCGACGTCACGCTGGTTGACAAAATCAATTAAGCCTCAAATAGACCCTAACAAAGAACCTGCCGATGTAATTTCGGTTTTCAAGGAACAGTGCCATTTCATGATGATTGCCAATAAAGAAAGCGATGCTGCGTGGCATGCAAAAAATGAAATAGTCACGGGGAATTTTCTTGATGCTTCAATTAAGCACCCGACAGTGGATATGATCATTACCAGTCCACCTTATGTAACCTCATATGAGTATGCAGACCTCCATCAATTATCATCGTTATGGTTAGGCTATACAGAAGATTACCGCGAACTTCGTAACGGCTCGATAGGAAGTCTTTATCACGTATATAACTTCGACAAGGAACTAAAACGCCTTAACAATACTGGCACCGAAATAGTCTTCAGATTATTGAGTCAGTATAAGTCAAAAGCCCGAGCCGTGGCAAAGTATTTTCTTGACATGCAGAATGTCGCAAAAGCTTGTTTTTCGATGCTTTCCGATAATGGGATTGCACTTTTTGTTATTGGAAACACAGAATATAAAGGGGTCAGAATAGATAATGCGCGTCATCTATCAGAGTCGCTACAGAATAGCGGATTCAGTCAAGTATTTATTACAAAACGCAAGATTACCAAAAAAATATTAACACCTTATCGAGACGAGACTGGTAGATTCACTACGGATGGTGGTGGAAGGAAAGTGTACAGCGAAGAGTTTATCCTGATCGGGAGGAAATGATGTCAGCACCTAAAGAACTAAAAATACGCCCCTATGCCCGGCTGTTGACCATGCTTGGAGATCAGCTCATTAAAAATGAGCGCATTGCTTTGATTGAACTGATCAAGAATTCCTATGATGCCGATTCGCCTTGGGTCAAAATCTCATTTGACGATTTTACAGAAGATTTCAAATTCACATCTAAATCTAAGATTATTATAGAAGACGCCGGTTGTGGAATGAATGCCGAAATAATCGAGAAGCACTGGCTTAATCCTGCCACTCCGGAGAAGAAACGACGAAAGGCAATAAAACAAACAACTCAAAAAGGCCGAGTCATTCAGGGAGATAAAGGTATTGGCCGGTTCTCTATTCTGAAACTTGGTAGTAAAATCGAGATTATTACCAGGGCGGCAGGTGAGCAGGTAGAACATGTCATCGATTATGACTTCTCCAAGTATGATAGTGACTTCCTTATCGAGGACGGACAGGAAAAAGATCTTTTCATTGACGATCTCAATGTATATCTTGCCACTCGTACACCCGAAGTTATCATCAAAGGATCAACTGATTTAGGGGAACGAAAACTTAAACGCCCACCTCAAGGAACCCGCATTGAAATATCTAACTTGAAAGGCAGTTGGTCAGAGAATAAGCTAAAAGATGTTTACAGAGACATCTCAAGGCTCCAATCCATTTTTGCTGAAAAGGTTAACAAACTAAAAGACAACAACTGGAACACAGACTTTGAAGTCATAATATACAAAGACGAAAAACCACAAAGATTTCAGGAAGAATACTTGGAAAAGTTAAATTTTCTCCTCGATGAAAGATCTGTTTTTCGGATTGAAGACGGTGTGTATGATGAATATAAACAGGAGTATAGGTTTAATCTAAACGGTATACCCAAATGTTTTAAACTTACTGATTCCAGAATAAGTGGGAAAGATGTTTTTAAAAAGCGCTTTGGCAAAGGGGGCAAAGAACTTAAAAATCGGGCAGCAGGAAAAACAGAATGTGGATCATTCGCGTTTGGTTTCTTCGTATTTGACTTTGGTGCAAATGTGCCAGCAAAATATAAACTGGATCCAAAGGATAAGGAGATTATTCGGGACCACCGTATTTATCTTTATCGCGATGGAATTCGTGTTTATCCCTATGGTGAGCCAGATGATGACTGGTTAGGCATAGATATTCACAGAGGTACTGTCAGCGCAGCACACTTTTTAAGCAATGACCAAGTTGTTGGTTATGTAAACATAACACAACTGCAGAATCCAAAGTTAAAGGATAAAACAAACAGGGAAGGTCTCATTGAGGAAGGCAATGCAACCGACGACTTCATTGCCCTTTTAAGAACCATATTAAGGTATATACGGGCACATGACTATGCCCGATACCGTCTTGACATACAAAGCAAGGCCGCACAAGACATATTTCGAACTGAGCAGGTTCAGAGAGAATTTGATAAACTGAAGGAAGTAATCAAGGACAATAAAAAAGCCAGGGATTTGGTCTCCAAAGCGGAAAAAGCATACAAGGCCGAACACCATTATTTGGTACGTCGTGCAGAGACTACGGAAGATTTGGCTGGAGTTGGGCTTTCTGTTGAAACTACATCACATGACATAATGGCCATTATGGGGAAGGCCCTAATAGGCATAGACGGATTAATTCGAGAGGTTATGCATGAGAACTTAAACCAAGACAAATTACAAAAGGAATTGGAGTCACTCCGCGGAATGCTCTCGTTTATCGAGGCACAACTTAAGGATATCCAACTTCTCTTCAAATCATCTAAACAGCGACGGAAAAACATAAAAATCAGAGAAGTTGTTGAGAAAGTAGAACTTATTTATCGTCGACTCCTGAAAAAGGGAAACATTAACCTATCTATCCAGACACTTGGATCACCCCTGGTTGCAAAAACGACTGATGCGGTATTGCTGCAGCTTCTCCTCAATCTTTTTGACAATGCGGTTTACTGGCTCCAGCAAACATCAAAAAAGGGAAAGCAACTCGAAATTCTTCTGGATGGCAACAATGGACAGCTGATTTTTTCCGATAACGGACCGGGAGTACACACGGAAGATGTACCTTACATATTCGAACCCTTTTATTCTGGGAAGGGAGAGGAAGGCCGAGGCCTCGGTTTATACATTGCCAGACAACTTCTCGAACGACATGATTATTCAATTGATTTGGCAGAGTTGAAGTCCGAGAAGATTTTGCCTGGTGCCAATTTTGTAGTGAACTTTGTTGCGGAGGATAAATAAATGGACACGGCAAATCTTTTCAGAGGAATCGCAGTTGTTATCGATGATGAAATTGGCAAGGACGATGCCAACATCAATAACCTGATATTACAGATAAAAAAGAAAAATATGCCGTATCTAACATATAAGGAGCTGCCTGACGACAGCATTATTGATAATTTTGAAGGTATATCATTTCTTCTTCTTGACTGGAAGCTACAGGCAGGAACCCTTGATGAATTCGTAACTGAAGGTGTAACTGCTCCCGACACGATTAGGCAGTTTGGTATCGATGAAAATATTGCATTTCTTAAGAAGCTAAGAGAATCTTGCTTCATACCTGTATTCATCTTTACTAACGAAAATAAAGAAAACATTATCCAAGTTTTAAAAGATAATGACTTATTTCAGGAAGGCAAGCCAAACTACATCTTCGTAGAGAGAAAGAATGATTTAACTGGTCATACAAAGCTGTTCAAAAAAATTGATGATTGGATTCGAAAAACGCCTTCAATTTATGTTCTTGCTGCTTGGGAAAAAGTATATAGGTCGTCTAAAACTAAACTCTTTCATGATTTTTATAATTTAAGCCCGTCTTGGCCTAATATTCTCTGGAAATCTTTTGCGGATGATGGGGTTAATATGTCTTTGGAATTGGGAGAAGTGATCACGCGAAACCTTTACACACGAATGAATCCATTCTCGTTTGATGAGAAAATTCTAAAAAAACATAGGGGCACACCCCCTGATAAAAACGAAGTGCGAAAAGTACTTGAGGGAGAACGTTTTATAAAAGCAGAAGGCCTTCATAAGGATTTTATTGCAACGGGAGACATATTCAAAATGTCTGGTGGCAAGTTCTTATTAAACATCAGACCAGATTGTGATTGTATACCAGATAGGAGCATTGCTGAAGGGGGAGCTGACGATGTAAAGTTGTATCTTCTTCAAGGTTCTAAGATTACTGTTGCTAAAGAAAAAAAGGCATTCCGTAAAAAATACGGGAACTTCGAAGAAGCGGATAACCAATCCATCATATTCAATATAATAGACGGAAGAACATACGATTTCAGATACAAGGATCTTATTATCAAGAACTGGTCTGAAATAAAAGACCGACGTATTGGGCGACTCCTTCCGCCATACATCACACGCATTCAACAGCGTTATGCCCTTTATTTACAGCGGCAGGGGCTTCCACGTATCCCGGAGATAGCGGTTCTTGATGATTAAGAGGAAGGGCAGCCACACATTAAATATTAAGTAATGGTTGTTGCACGATGAAATCCAGCAAAATTGACCTCCTCATACAATACGCAATTTTAATTGCCGGTCAGGAAGATGACTATCTTGACCGCCAGCTTGGTCCAATCCACTTGATAAAATACGTCTATCTGGCGGATTTGGCACAAGCTGAGCGTAATTGCGGTGAGACTTTTACAGGAATTGCCTGGCAGTTTTATAAGTTCGGCCCCTGGTCTCAAGCAGTCAACGAGCGCATTGAACCTGCTCTCGCTGCAATTGGAGCAAACAAAAAATCATTTCCCAGTGACTTTGACGACAAAAATGAGTGGGTTAGGTGGCAGATTACAGATAATCGTTTGCTGGACGATATAGAACGACAGTTACCTTTTCCTGTTACATCGCGCCTTAAAAGAGATATTCATAAGTTTGGTCAAGATACGCCTTCGCTGTTAAGTTACGTCTATCGAACTTCTCCAATGCTTTTAGCTGCTCCGAATGAGTATCTTGATTTCTCCCATCTGAATCAAAAAAGCGAAGTCATAAAACAGCCTTTGCCGCTAAAGAAAGAGAGCTTGACTGCCAGGGAAAAGAAAAAATTCAAAGAAGGGATGCAGAAAATACGTGAAAAGAACATCGTAAGGCAGTCCGCTGGTCGCCGGAAAACACAACTCGTAAATCCTGTTCCGAATCCTAAATACGACGATGTCTATTATGATGGGTTGAAGTGGCTTGACAGCCTTGCCGGCCCCCCACTACCTGAAGGGGAAAAAGAAGCCCTTTTTTCCGATTCTGTCTGGAAGTCAAGTAGTAGAAGAGGCGAAGATGTTTCCTGATGACTCGGTCCAATCCATTATTACCCCTTCTTTGTGGTGGGAAGAAACTGAAACAAAAAACTTGGAAAGGGGTTGCCTTGTTTATGCATTTATACCTCACGTTGACCAAGTGCCTTATACTATAAAACCTGTCGGAAGATCACAGGCGGAACGGCATGACAGCGCAAAGCTGGATATTGCTCCATTGAGGATGAAAGACAGGCGCAAAAAAGAAGATTTACCTGTAGCTGCAATGACGCTTCATGATAGTGAGCTGTGGGCAGCTTATAGGGCAAAGAAACGGGTGTGTCTTGTATTGGGGAGTGCTGTCCCAGCTGTAGACAATAAGTTAAGATTTGGTATGCCGAAGAAATCGACGGCGCCAACTGTGATTGTTGCACCCTATTATGGTTCTGACCAAGATGGCACACGGGCCGGATATAACCCTGAGCTTGTTGAGCGAATACGACACGCAGAATATCCGCAATTTTTTTGGGATAAACTTCCTATTTCCGGGCCGAAAGAGTCAATATTGAGACTTGATCACATTCAACCTGTTGGGACACAATCCAATTCATATGAGCTGGCCAAATATAAGCTGAGCGAAAATGCGATGGAGCTCATGGATGATTTACTCAAATGGCTCATTTGGGGTGGCGTCCCTGCAGACAGCCTCATTTTAGATTACAGAAAAGAAATTGAATCTACTTTTGGCTAACATATACCGTGTAATTGGTGTAATTACGTAGAGGGTAATGGAGGCATAGCATGATTGTATCACGATTGATTTTGAAGAACTGGAGAAACTTCAGGAATGTAGATGTTAACCTGCGGGAGCGTCAGTTTCTCGTTGGCCCGAATGCATCGGGAAAATCAAACCTCCTGGAAAAGATAGTGAAAAATAGTGACAGCGACTATTTTTTACACAGGCGGGCTTCCCTTCACGCCGGCAGCACAACTTTACGAATCTCAATACCGTAAGTAAAAGAGCTGCAAGAAAAAAGAGGGGCCAATAGAACTCGATCGATAAGTATTGAGGATATTCCCTGGAGGGCCGATGGAAGTCAATATCTCCGATTTAACCTGGGACCAGTTCATCTATCCGAGAGGAAACAAGAGCGAAAAGACCATCAGCTCCTATGTTGAAGCGCTTGAGATCGGGGCTCAATTTCCGCCAATCAGGATTCAAAGGGTTTTTAACTATGCCGATGGCAATGAAACAACAGTCCAGTCTGCCGGCAGGCATGAAGCGACTGTAATTGTAGATGGCATCCATCGCTGGTTTGCGTTTAAGGAAAAAGGGATCAAGAAGATTGCGGCCGTTGAATGGAAGGACAAACCACTCGATTACGAGAAAAACAAAACAGCGCTTCTCCTTGAATCAGCCAAATGCAATACCAGCCACGGTGATCGTTTAAGCCCAGGCGATAAAAAGCGAATCGCCCGGGATATACCCACTTCAGATCCGGAATGTAAGTGGACTGAATTGGCCCTGGCAGAAAAACTCGGGGTAATCCAGCAGACCGTCAATACCTGGATTTCAGATATAAGAGGACGGCAGAAGGCAGGTCGAAACACTGTTATCCTCCGGCTGAGCCACCTTGGATGGTCCCCTGAAAAAATCGCGGAAGCGGTGGCTTTAAGTCGAACCCGGACATCGGAAATTGTCGGAAATGCCAATTTTGGCAAAATCGACACTTTGCTTTCCGAAGGTCATGATATGGATTACATTGCCAGTCATTATCAAATGGATCTTGCGCTGGCCTGGTCCTTACGTTTGGAAAGAATGACCGATCAGGAGAGGTTCAAAGAGCTTGGCTGGGGATTGCGTACATGGGATCAATGGAATTTTAACGAATGTGATGAACGCTTCGGAGACGACTGGCCCGGCAGGATACCGGCCCAGCTCGTCGCACATACACTGTTCTATTTCACAAAACCCGGTGACCTGGTTCTTGATCCAATGGCAGGCGGTGGAGTTGTCTCTGATGTATGCCTTCTCTTTGAGCGAAAATGTCAATCTTTTGATCTTGCACTTATGGATAATCGACCGGAGATCCAGCGCTACTATTGGGACCCCCAAAATTGGACATGGCCTGTAACAAAAAAGGAGGATGCAGAATAAGCGTATTCTCGGAACTGTTGGAAGAACCCTGCTGATCGCAAAAAGATCGTAATGGAGTCGGGAAGATCAGGGGACAGGATATATAATCAAGCTACCGGGTATCTTTAAAAGCAATGAACGCCCCAAGGGGCGGGGAATTAACCCCAAGAGGTATTAAACCAAAGAAAAGAGGAGACGATTATGACGGAGAATAAAACAGAACAACCACATAAGCTTTCAATGAGTAATACAAAACAGGAAATGCTCAAGACCTATAATGCGCTCTTAAAACAGCTTCAGGAAAAGAAAGAGGAGGAACTGAACCCGGAACAGAAGGTTGAGGAGAAAAAAGCGAAGGAGATTCTTGATGTCGCCAGTTCTCTGTCATCCGAGGGTGTTGTAAAAGGGATCAGCAGCCTCAAGCTCGACATGAGTAAAATGTTGACTCAGATTTCAGATAAGCTGGAGGACGAGGTGATCAGGCTGAATGGTGTCCAGAAGGCTATTGATATCAAGGATGAAGAGTTAAAAGAGCTGTTTGAGATAGAAAAATCAGCGGCTACACTGGCTGCACTTATAGAAGCTCAGAATCAGAAGCGACAGGAATACGAATCCGAGATGACCCAGAGGAAAGGGGATTTGACACAGGAAATTGAAAAAACTCGTACAGAATGGGAAATAGAAAAAGAAAAGTATGAAATGGAAACAAGGGAACAGAACTCTGCTGAAAAGAAGAAACGTGAACGAGAGAAGGAAGAATTTCAGTATACCTTCAAGAGAGAACAACAGCTTCTAAAGGATGAATTTGAGGACGAAAAAGCGAAACTTGAAAGGGAAATTCAGCTTAAGAGAGAACAGATGGAAAAGGATCTGGCAGAGAGGGAAAAGGCGATAAGCGAAAAAGAAGGAGAACTGAATGAACTGCGGCAAAAAGTGGGCGCACTTCCCAAGGAACTCGAAACGGCCGTCAATAAAGCCGTGAAGGAAACAGCCGAAAAGATTACTACAGAAGCCACCAACAAAGAACAATTGCTGAATAAAGGATTTGAAGGTGAACGAAGTGTGTTTACTACCCGGATCGAATCTCTTGAAAAAACGGTAAAAGAACAGACTGAACAAATCTCAAAACTTTCCGGGCAGCTCGAAAAATCATACCAGAAGGTAGAGGATATCGCAGTCAAGGCGATAGATGGTTCTTCTAATCTAAAATCGCTTGCGAATTTACAGCAGATGATGGCAGATCAGTCGAAGAAACAAGAGTGATAGACAAGGAGTCAATTTTGTTTAAATCAGGTTTTATAGGAATCATAGGAAAGCCAAACGCGGGAAAGTCCACTCTCATGAATTTCATGGTGGGTGAAAAGGTAGCGATAACGACCCGTAAGCCCCAGACAACCAGGAACAGGATCATGGGGATCAAAAATACCGAGGTGGGTCAGTTCATCTTTCTGGACACCCCGGGGATACACAAGGCAAAAACGCCGCTCAACCGCCAGATGGTATCGGCCGCAATGAGCGTCTTTAGTGATGTGAATATGCTGCTTCTGCTTGTCGATGCCGGGACACCGATCGGTGAAGACGATAATTTTATCGTAGAATTACTCAAAAAGACGAAACTACCCGTCGTGTTGGTGATTAACAAGATTGACCTGATCGACAAGGAAAAGCTGTTGCTGTTGATTGACAATATCAAAAACATTTACACATTTAAAGAGATTGTGCCCATCTGCGCGCTGAAGGGATTCAATGTTGACAGGCTCCTGGATATAATATGGAATATCCTGCCGGAGGGACCGCAGTATTTCCCCGGTGATATGATAACGGATCGTTCCGAAAGATTTTTAGCGGCTGAGATAATCAGGGAAAAGATAACCATATTGACGCACAAGGAAGTGCCCTACTCAACCGCCGTCATAGTTGAGTCTTTCAAGGAGAATGAGGCAAAGGGTCTGATACATATACAGGCAGCTATAAATGTGGAGAAAGACTCCCAGAAAGGCATTATCATCGGCAAGAGGGGCGGCATGCTGAAAAAGATAGGAACCGCCGCGCGGCTGGAGATGGAGAAGTTTTTCAGTACCAGAATATACTTGGAGCTGTTTGTCAAAGTGCAGAAGGACTGGTCACAGAACCCGAGAATGCTAGGAGAATTCGGATATCCGAATGAATAGGGGATAAACATAAATGAAACCAATAGTAGCAATCGTAGGCAGACCGAATGTCGGAAAATCAACGCTGTTCAATCGGCTGTCTGAAAAAAGGAAGGTTATCGTTATAGACCAGCCCGGCGCCACAAGAGACAGAAATTACACAGATTCCAACTGGAACGGCAAGACATTCATGATAATCGATACTGGGGGATTTGAACCCGTGACCAGTGAAAGAATGTTTATACAGATGCGCGAGCAGACAAACCTGGCCATCGAGGAAGCCGATGCCATCATTTTACTTATGGATGGGCAGGAGGGTCTCACCCCCTCGGACATTGAGATTACAGATCTGCTCAGGAAAACAAAAAAGCCCGTCTTCTACGTTGCAAACAAGATAGACAATCTCCGGCAGGAGAATCTGGAATTCGATTTTTACGGGCTGGGTGTAGATCGGATCTATTCCATATCATCCCAGCACGGTCTCGGGGTGGGCGACCTGCTGGATGACGTCGTAGAGCACCTTCCGGAAATCCCTGTTGAAGAAGAAAAAGAGGAAAGGATAAGAATAGCCGTAATTGGAAAACCCAATGTCGGGAAATCCTCACTGATAAACAAGATCCTTGGCTATGAGCGTACGATAGTCAATCCCATACCCGGAACCACGAGGGATTCGGTGGACACCGCCTTTGATCTGAATGACAGAAAATATCTCCTGATAGACACTGCCGGAATAAGGAAAAAGAGCAAGGTCAGTCTGAAGCTGGAGAGATACAGTGTTATAGAAGCAATAAAGACGCTTGACCGCTGTGACATAGCCCTTATTATGATAGACGCGCAGGAGGGTGTCACTGAGCAGGATACAAAAATAGCAGGTCTGGCTTATGAAAGGGGCGCGGCCTGTATTATAATCCTGAATAAATGGGACCTTATTGAAAAGGACAATTCCACGATCGGCAAGCATGTAATGCATGTAAAAGACAGCCTGAAATATCTGGACTTTGCACCCATAATCACAGTATCGGCACTTTCCGGGCAGAGGTTGACAAAGGTATTCGACCTTGTTGACCATGTTTATGATCAGTATACAAAAAGAGTTTCTACCTCTCTCTTAAACACAAAGCTTGCGGAATTTACCGAAAGGCTTTCTCCCCCACGCTACAGAAACAGGCCCAATAAAATAAACTACGCAACCCAGATATCTGTAAAACCGCCCACATTTGTGTTTTTTGTTCGCGAAGCAAAAGCTGTATATTTTTCCTATGAACGCTTTCTGGCCAACAGAATACATGAAGAACTGGGTTTTGAAAATACACCTGTCAGGCTGATTTTCAGAAAGAAGGGGTCGGAACGCTGAAAGGGGGGAATCTAAAGGCCGAGATATGCCTTCTTTACCTCTTCATTGGCAAGGAGATTCTTTGAGGAATCCGTGAGTGTTATACGGCCATTCTCCATGACGTAACCTCTGGCAGCTACCTT
>Ga0222684_1000292_pt1 | contig 12701 bp, 21 predicted proteins | sample AntAcemetage1075_FD_181150 | JGI IMG/M metagenome (GOLD analysis project Ga0222684, IMG submission 181150) | Saline water microbial communities from Ace Lake, Antarctica - #1075 | ecosystem: Environmental > Aquatic > Non-marine Saline and Alkaline > Saline | place: Antarctica: Ace Lake...
TACGGAAAGTTTCAAGTAACAAGTTGGAAAGAAGCTAAATAAAATCACTTATCACCATCATAGTCATTCATTAGAATGATTAAGGTTAGGTAAGGTTTGGTGGGGTGGGGTGAGGTAAGGTATGGTAGGGTAAGGTTTGGTAAGGGAAAAAGAGTTTGTAAGTTCTCTATAAAAACTTACAATCATAGTCATTCATTAGAATGATTAAGGTAAGGTCAGGTGCGGTACGGTAAGGTGAGGTTTGGTAAGGTCAGGTGGGGTTTGGTTTGGTTAGGTCCGGTAAGGTATGGTGTGGTAAGGGAAAAAGAGTTTGTAAGTTCTCTATAAAAACTTACAATCATAGTCATTCATTAGAATGATTAAGGTAAGGTTTGGTCAGGTATGGTAAGGTATGGTGGGGTGGGGTAAGGTTTGGTCAGGTATGGTAAGGTGTGGTCAGGTAAGGGAAAAAGAGTTTGTAAGTTCTCTATAAAAACTTACAATCATAGTCATTCATTAGAATGATTAAGGTGCGGTACGGTAAGGTGGGGTCAGGTGAGGTACGGTAAGGTGAGGTTTGGTAAGGTTTGGTGAGGTTTGGTGAGGTTTGGTAAGGTTTGGTAAGGGAAAAAGAGTTTGTAAGTTCTCTATAAAAACTTACAATATTAAAAAATGAATAAAGAAAAACCAATGATTACAATTATAAAACCATATTTAAAAATTTCTCAAATAGAAAAATGTTCAAAATGTGGTGCTTTTAGAAGATGGACAATATATGAAACAGGAATGAGAGAAAAAGTTGTTTATTCTCTTAAAGGAGTTAAATGTAATCATAAATGGAGAATTGCAACTAAGGAGGAAATAGGAAATTAAAATGAGTCAACAAGATATATTAAAAATAATGGAAAAGAACCCAGAAAAGAGCTTTACTTCCAGAGAATTTAAAGAAATTCTTAAATTAAAAGCAGTTCACGAGAATTTAAGGAGATTGTATATTCATGGTGAAGTAAAAAGAGTTATTATTAGTAAAAGAAATAAACAAGGAACTGAATACCTTTATAGTTTAAAATGAAAATAAGGTTATTTGATATGTTTGCAGGTTATGGTGGAGCAGAGTTTAGTTTAAAAAAAGCAGGAATTGAATATGAATGTATTGGATTTTCTGAAATAGATAAATATGCTATTCAATGTTTTGAGCAAAATCATAAAGGAAAGAACTTTGGAGATTGCACTAAAATAAATCCAAATGAACTTCCAGATTTTGATTTATTAACTGGGGGTTTTCCTTGTCAAAGTTTTTCTGTTGCTGGTAAAGGATTAGGAGAATTAGATACAAGAGGGACTTTATTTAATGAGATTATAAGAATTGCAGAAGTTAAGAAACCTAAAATGATGTTATTAGAAAATGTTAAAGGATTGACAAACAAACCACACAGAGCAACTTTTGAAAAGATTTTAAGTGAGTTAGACAGAATTGGTTATGTGGTTAAGTGGAAAGTTCTTAATTCAAAAGAATATGGAATACCACAAAATCGTGAAAGAGTATTTTTTGTTTGTTTTTTAAAAGGAATGGATACTATGAAGTTTAGTTTTCCAGAGAAAGAAGAATTGAAAATTTTCTTAAAAGATATTCTTGAAGAAGAAGTTGATGAAAAATATTATTTGAGTGAAAAACAGATTAATAAAATATTAAATAGTAATTTTATGCAAGAAAAATTAAGGATACAAAAAGGAGGGGTTTGTAGTTCAATTTTAGCAAGGGATTGGAAAGACCCAAAATTGATTATTCAAAAAGAAAAATTAAACAATCCTCAAAATAAAATACAATGGTTTGGTAGAGAGGTTGTATTTAATATAACTAAAAATAGTGGACAAGAACAACCAATACCAGAAGCAAATAGAATTTATGATTCTTTTGGTATTTCCCCTTCTGTTAAAAATAGTGGTGTTAAGGTTTTAGCAAGAGATGAAATTATACAAGTAAACAATCCAAAACATTCTAATAATAGAGTATATTCAGAGGAGGGGATAAGTCCAACACTAAGAGATATGTCTTTAGGAGGAAACAGACAACCTTTTATTCTTCGTGGAAGACCAAAAATGCCTTATGAAAAAGGTAAAAGAGAACTTAATTATAAAATATATCCAAATTTTTGTCCAACATTGTCTAAAAATTGTGCGAGTGGAGACCAAAAGAATATAGTTATGAATACAATCACAGAAGCATTTGGGAGAGGAGGTAGTTCTTCAGAACATATAGATATGGTTTTGAAAACAAGTTTGTCTTGTGGTTCAATAAGAAAATTAACTCCAAAAGAATGTTTTAGATTAATGGGTTTTTTAGATGATGAGATTAATTTAAATGATTTAAGTAACACCCAAAGATATAAGTTAGCTGGTAATGGATGGGATATCAATTTAGTAAGTAAAATATTTAGGGGGATGTTAAAATGACACAAGCAGATGTATTAAAAGTTATGGAAAAATACCCAGACAAGAGTTTTACTTCAAAAGAGTTAAGGGAAATTCTTAAACTTAAAGCTGTGAAAGAGAATTTAAGAAGATTGTATTTAAATGGAGATGTAAAAAGAGTTCTTATTAGCAAAAGAAATAAACAGGGAAATGAATATCTTTATAGTTTAAAATGAATAAAGCAATAATTTATGCAAGAATTTCTACTAACCAAGAGAAACAAAATATAAACCAACAAGTAGAATATTGTAAGAAACAAGCAGAATTAAAGGGTTTTATAGTGATTAAGGTTTTCAAAGATGAAAAGACAGGAAAGACAAGTGATAGGAGGGGTTATCAAAGAATGCTTAAATTTCTAAAGGAAAACCCAGAAGTTACATTAATTGTTCAAGATACAGACAGATTAACAAGAAACTTCTATGATGGTGTTGAATTTGAAAAGTTTGTTCTGGAAAATAAAATAAAACTTGTTTCTTTGTCTGAACTTGTTGATTTAGAAACTGCGAATGGTAGATTCATGTTTAGAATTAAATTAGCTATGAATAATTTTTATGTTGAAAATTTGCACGATAAAATTAAAATAGGAGTTTCAAGAGCAAAGAAAGAAGGAAAATATAAAGGTAGAAAGAAAGGTGCAAAGAGTAAAGGATTTTACAGGAGGGTTAGAAAAAAATGAATCATAGAAAAATATTAAAATTATCTAAAAATAATTTGAATTTAAACAAGTTAATTGGAGATTATGGAGAAAGATATACTTGTTATGAATTTGCTAAAAGAAATTATGAAGCTTATTTTAATTCTTCTGAAGACCAAACAGATATTTTAATTTTTGGAATAAATAAAATAAATAGAATTAGAATACAAGTAAAAACTTCTAATAAATATCTTAATAAATCTTTAAATGAATATTATTCTTTTGGAGTTGCAAATGGGAAGCATAGATATGAAAAAGTTGATTATTTTGTATTTTTAGGTATTGGAGATACTTTAAGTGTTGAAGATGCATGGATAGTTCCAAGAGAAAAATTTAATAATTATAAATCTAATTCAGTAAGTATTTCTATAAATTCAAAGAAATATAAGAAATATAAAAATAACTGGAATGTAAATGGGATATAAGAAGCCTAGTGTCCAGATAAAAACATTTATATACCTTAATACCTATAAATTCATTACACTTAATTACTATAATGATACGAGAACATAAAAAAGCTAAATTACAAGAGAATAAACTTGGACAATATACCTTAACAATTCCAAGATGGATAGTAAGAAAAGTTTTGTGTGCAGAGAAGGGTTCTATAATTTCATTTGATTTCACAGGAAATAAAGTAACATTACAAAAAGTAGAATGATAAAAAATAAAACATGGAAAATACTTGCAATAGTTTTTATTTCATTCTTTATTCTTGAAAATTTATTTCTTACTTTTGCAATTTATTCTGTTAGTAAGGAGGAATCACTTCAAAGACATTGTTTCTATGATGTGTGTGCATTATATCCAGATGCAGATTACTTTGATAAAGTTTGCACTTGTTATGATTATGGATATATGGATGAGTTGGTTGTTGCTAAAACAGAGGTGATGGAATAATGGATTTTGGAGGTGTAGGTGCAATGGGAACCAAGATGATTATGTCTTGGGGTTTTTGGTTAATTATGGCTGTTGTAGTTCTTGGAGTTGTTTTTGGAAGTTTAATGATGCGAAAGAAAGGTAAGTTTATTTTTCCTGCAATAATATTTTCAGATAATGGTAATGGTAAAGTTGGAATTAAATTTACAAGAGCAGGATGGTTTAAATCTAAAAAACTTCTTGGTGGTTTAATAGAAGTTGGAGGAGAAAGAAGATTAGAAACAAAGGATGGGAGAATAGTTCAACAAGGAAGTTCTTCTGATTTCCATGAGTTGTCTTTCAAAGCAGGGTTATTATTACAAGAAAAAGGAGATGACCCAAAAGTAATTGTTCCAATAAGTAAGTGTCAATTAAATCCAGATAGTCAAAAAATGATAATGCAAATTGCACCAGCAGATTATAGGGATGCTTGTTCAAAGATTATTTCAGATGCAGAAAAAGAAAGTGCTTCAAGGTGGGAAACAATGGCGCAAGTTCTTGTTTTTGGTTTTGTTGGTGTTATCCTATTCATTTCAATAATCTTAGTTATTCAATATTCAAAGAATGCAATGACAGAAGCAAATGCAATTCATAGAGAAGCCCTTGCTTTCTATGATAAAGTTCTTGGTAGAATGTCATCTGTTCCATCAAATACAGCACCTTAAATAAAATGATAAAAATAACTTATGAAACATGGGAAGCGAAAACAACAAAACCAGAGAGAACAGAAGTAAATATTTTTGATGGTAGAGTTTTTGTTAGATATAATATTAAAGGAAAAGCAAATCAAATTGTTACCCAAATGCGACAGGATGGAAAGAAAGGGATTCTTTTTTCAAGGGGTGCTATGCTTCAAATGTTTGCAGGAAAGAAAGAAAAAGAGATTTTAGAAATAGTTAAAAAAGATATTGTGAATGGAGTTTATGTTGCAGAGAAGAAAACAAAAAAGAAATTAGAAATTAAAAATATGGTAGTAACAGAAAAATGAATCTTAAAAAAATTATAATATTTGAAACTGGTATGATGTGGGGAATTGTTTTTATGGGAATATATTTGCCTGTTCTATTTATAGTTAAATTAATTTGTGTAAATGTTGCATTACTTTACACAATTATTTGGGGTGTTGATGCTTGGAGGGGAATATGAATAAAACAGGAGGACTTACTATTAATGTAATACTGGCCATTGTAATCTTTTTAGTTGGAATATTCTTTGGTAAAATTTTAATGTGTAAATATTTAGGAGTGATGTGTTAAAATGAAAATGCCTGGCATGGACCCAAAAACATTTTATCAAGTTGGTAAATACGCTTTCTTTACTATGGCTTTGATTGGATTAATAAGAATAGTTGATATGTTTGAAGTTTTAAAATCCTATGATATTTTTTCTTCATTAGCATCTTCCATATTCTATTTTGTTCTTGCATGGTTCTTTTCTACTTTACAAAAGAAAGAAGGAGTTGCAGAAGTAAATGATGGAGATATTATTGAAATGAATAAAGCACTTGATAGTTTAAATCTAACAGGAGGTAAAAAAAATCCCAAGAAAAGACGAACTAAATGAAGAAGAAGTAGTTGAACAAGAGAAAGAAGTTCAATTAGTTACTGAGAACCAGTTACTTAATGCAAAGCTTGACCATATAATAGCTATATTAGAAAAAAAAGATTAAGTAAATTCTTCACCAATATCTATTGTTATATTATTTATAAATTGTTTTCCAATAAAACAACTTTCTAATCCTGGATTTAAGTTTAAACAAATAGTGCATGGAGAGTAAAGCAGTTGTGCTTTATAGTAATAGGCAAGGGTCTGATTCACTGCAAAGAAACCAAGCCCTATTACTATAAGGACTATTGCAATTAGTTTTAACCCATTTATAGTAGTAAAATATTTTATTTCTTTTGTTGTTCCAACTGGTTGATTATTCATTGTTAGATAGTGGTGACGACGAAGTTAATTTGGTGGTGGGGGTCATTGGTTTAATTATCGTTAATAAGGGTTTTTCTGGGGAATTTATAACATATCCCTTCTTCAAGATGGCTTTTTTAACTCCACAGATAGATTCTTGTGTTCTTCCAGTCTTTTCAGCTATTACCTTTTGTAATAATCCTTCTTCTAACAACTCCTTAACCTTTTGTTGTAAAGGAGTTAATTCTTTTAATGGACCTACTTTTACTTCATCCTTTTCTTCCATTTTATTTAATGCTGTTTGCAAACTCATGTTTTGGTTATTAATAAAATCCGATTTTTTACTTTCATATAATATTTCTACTTCTTTAGGAATCTTTGGAACATCAATGAACTCTAAATCCATGCTTTCATGATTAAAAGAGGTTGCAGTTAAATTATGATAGTAAATTTTATCCATTCTTGAATTGTATTGAAGTTCCAAAGGTCTTGCAATACAAGTTTTATTTTTATTATCAATGGTTTTGGTTTCAATTAGATAATGTATTTGTTTTCTTACTTGGCTATCAATAAAATTAAAACTTGGAACATTAAAGAAGATAATCATTCCCTTTGCTCTGAATGTTTGAACAATGTAAGAGTAAGTTCTATTGGCTATGTTCTGGAATGTTCTACTTCCTGCTTGTGTTCCCATTTCTTCTGAGATAAATATTTGACCTCTACTATTTTTTGAATCCTGCATCTCTGGAGTATTTAATATTTCTAAGAAATCTTTTAGTTTAAAGAAAGCTCTATCCACAACATATTCGGCAGGAGGAAATTCTCCATTAACATAAGCATAAATCCCACGAAGCAATTCTAAATCAACATAACTTTTTCCAGACCCAGAAGCACCACAAGTTATAATCAAAGCGTTCTTATTGTATTTATAAACTCGGTGTGCAATAGTTCTTATGAATAAGCAAGTTGATTCAGAATAATGTTTGTATATAAAATCGTTATAAAATTTTTTAGTCATCTTGATTAGTTTGCATTCCCATTCTTGCTGTTCTCTTTCCAGATAATTCATTCTTTCTCCCCTTGAATAATAAAAGTAATGCTCTTAATTTATTTCTGTAACATTCTTGTTTCTCTTGTTCTATTTTTTCTAAACACCATCTTCCTACTTCATCCTCGTTGGTGATTATCTTTTCATGTCGTGCTTTATACTTTCTTCCTGTGCTTACTTGTCTGTCAATAAATATTTCTAAATACTTTGGATAAAGTTTTTCTAATTTTTCATCCTGTTCTTTAATATCTTTTTCTGCTTTATCATCAAAAGCATATAAAAGTAAATCTTCTAAAAGATTAATTAATTGGTAATAAATCTTTTTTGTGTTTTCTTCTTTTTCTAAAACTTGACCTTCAACTTTAAAATAAACTTTTCCTGTTTTACTTAGAAGATTAGAATTAATTTTTAATATTTCTTGGATACATTTTAAAACAATGCTCTTATAATCTTCTGGGTTTTTATTAAAGTAATCAAAGTTACCATCCGAGATTACAGGTTCTGGATAATCTGTCATGTTAAATATAGGTATTAAGGGTATTTAAAATATACTTTTTAAAGGATATTTGTTTTCTTAGTATAGTTAATAAGAAAAAAGAATGATAAATAATAAAAAAGAAAAATATATAAAGGTTGTTAAACAACTATTTTGATGTTGTTTAACAACTTAAAATTAGGTGGTATAAAATGAGTTGGTGGAAACCTTCAACTTGGAAGAAAACACCATCAAAAATAAGTGTAACAATTCCACAAAAAGCAACAATCCCTTCTAAAACTGGGACTGCAACAGCAACTCAAACTTCTTCTGGAGTAAAGGTTACTGGAACAGGTTCTTCTGTTGGAACAAGTATTGGTGTTACAAGTGGAGGTTCAACTTCTTCACACCAAATTAGTTCTGGAGGAGGAACTTACTATAAAGGTTCTGGAACCTATGTTGATTCTTCTGGAAGTGGAATGTCTATTGCACCAGAATATGTTCCTTCGGATGCAACTATTGATTCTGGAGAGGACCCAAATATTCCTTCTGGTAGTGGAAGACAAAGTGGTAGAAGTTCTGGAGGAACAACTATTGGTGGAGGTGGAATACAAAGTATTGGAACTCCTTTACAACAATTAGGAATTACAACAAAAAAAGCAAAAACAAAAAAAGCAAAAACAATTTCTCCTTCAACTAAAACTACAACACAACAAATTAGTGCACATCAGATAGATGTTGCACCAGATAAATTTGATGTAAGAGGTTATCAAAAATCAGATATGTCTACAAAACAAAAACTTGGTTATGCTTTTGGAAAATATACTTCTCTTGATACATATAGAAATATTGGAGCAGATTTTTTTGGTGCAGGAAAAAAACAAGGTGCATTTAATATTGGAGGTTTATTTACACCCCTTGCAATTTTTAATAAACCAAAAGGAGATATTGAAATAAAAGCAGACCCTTATGGACAAGGAACACAAATTGGTTATGGAATGTCAGACGAACAAACAGCAAGAGTAACTCCTACTTATTTAAAAGATAAAACAGGTTTTGAAAGATTACAAGAAAAGATTACTATTAATCCAGATTTAGCAAAACCACAAGAACAAATTATTTATGAAGAAAGTGTGGGGTTATCAAAAGATATTGAAAAAGATATTAAAAAAACTTATCAAGATAAAATAAATGCAGGAGGAGATTATACTAAAGTTTCAAAAGAATATGAAACTGAATTTAATAAACAATATTTAGATAGATATGATAAAGAAGTTTTTGGAAGTGATACTTTAAAACAAAAAAAATCTTTTAGTTCTACATTAACAGGATACAATAAACCTATTCTTAGTTATGGAAAAGTTGCAGGAACAGGAGCATTAATTGGTGCAAGTTTTGTTGCACCTGTAACAACTGGTGCATATATTTTTGGAAGTGGATTTTCTACTGGATATGAAGGGGTAAGTGAAAAGAACTATTTAAAGGCAGGATTAGGTTTTAGTATGGGATTAACTGGAGTTGGGTTTGCTTCTTCTGCTGTTGGAAAACAAATTGATACAATGGATATTGCACAAGCAGTTAAGAATCAACAAAGAATCGGAACAGGTTATAGATATGAAAAGGGGAATGAGTTTTTAGATGTTGTAAAGTTTCAAGGAAAATCTGGAGAAATGAAAGTAGATTCTTCTTATTTAGGTAGGGGAAAAAGAGTTGGGAAGGATATTGTTTATGGTGGAAGTCAAACAACAGAAGTTGCAGGAAGGACTTATTGGGGAAATAAACCTTTTGTTTCTATAACAACTAAAGAGTTTGCACCAAGAACATTTTCTATTCAAGGTATTAAAAGAATGGAACTTGGAACTTCTACTGAAATAGGAAAAGATGCTTCTTTGGGTTTAATGAAACTTGGAGAAAGAACAAGAATGACTTCAATGTTTTCTCCAACTAAAAAAGGAGTAAGAGGAAAGATAACTTATTTTTCACCAGATAAATTTAAAGGAAATGATTTAATTGGTGGAATAGGAAAAAGAATTGAAACACCACAAGGAGATTTAATTATTTCTACTGGAGGTAAAGTTAAAAGAATAAATGTTCCAACATTTAAAGGACAAGGTTTTAAAGGAGTAAATCAAAAAGTAGAATTAATAATTCCAGATACTTCTGAAAGTATTTTAAAAGTTATTAAAGTTAAAAAGACACCAGTAGGAGAAAATATAATAAAAGAAATTAAAGGGAGTGCAGGAAGTTCAAAGAAAACTCCTTTTTATAAAACTTATGGAGGACCAACACAAATTCAACAAACAAAACATTCTTTCCCAGACATTTCTGCACCCATATCAAAATCAATTAAAACATCTCCAACAAAACTTTCTACAAGAATTGCACCAAGTTTAAGTTTAGGAACTTCTTCAAAATTAATTCAAGCACCTTCAACAAAACAAAAATCTTTTACTACATCTGCTTTTGCTTCTGCATCTGCTTTAAATCAAATGGAAAAACAAAAAGTAATAACACTTCAACAAGGTAAAGTAATTCCTATATCAAGAACAAATACTTCTTTTGCAACAGCAGTTACAGAAATACAAGCAATAAAACCTTCACAAAAGATAATTACAAAACCTGTTATAATTTCTTCTCCCACTACAACAATATCTTCTTTTATTTCTCCTCCTCCTCCAAGTAGTTTAAAAGGTTTTATTCCTCCTCCAATTTTTGCTCTGGGTGGATTAAGAAAAGGAATTGGTGGGTCATTAATAAAATCAAGAAGAAGTTATTCTTATACTCCAAGTTTTAAAGCAATAGCTTTTGGTATTAAAGGAAAAGGAATTGCACCACTTGCTACAACTAAATTTACTGGGTTAGAGTTAAGACCAATATATGAAAAGAAAAAAAAGAAAAAAGGTTTCTTTAACTTCCCAAGTTTGAGGTTCTAATATGGAAGAACAACAACAGCAAGAATATCCTTATCAACAACAAGGTGGTGGAGGTTATCCAAGTTTTGATAGTAAAGCAGATTTATTAGATAAAATTAGACCAGAGGAAGCTGTTGAACAAATTAAACAAAGATTAATGGGTAAAGAGTGGGATGGAATAAAAGAAGAATGGGTTCAGAATCCTGCACTTCAATCCATTTCTTTAACTGAAATTGGTGCTTGTGCAATTACTAATTTAATCTTTCCTGCATCAACAAGAAATGTTTCTGTTTCAAATTTGAATGATGAAGAAATAAAAAAAAGATTATTATCTTTAGTAAAGACAGCTATGAAAATGTGTTTGGATAATTGGGAAATATATGGAATAAATTCTGTTTCACAATTATACTTCGTAAAAGAAATTGTTTATACTAATACTTTAGTTTCATTAAAACAACCAGAGAACGAAGGGATAAGAAGATTACTTAATTCAACTATCTCTGAAAATAGAAGTGTTGCAACCTATGGTGAAGCAAAGAGTGGAGTGTTAGGTTTGTTTAGGAAGGGAAAATGAAAAAGCAAATATTAGCTTTTCTTTTTTTTGGAATGTTTTTAATTAGTTTTGTTTCTGCTGTTCAAACAATAAATATTCAAGAACAAGATGTTGGAATAACTATTGAATATCCAAAATTTACAACAATAAAACAGAATGAACCTTTTAATTTAAGGTTCCATGCTTTTAATTCTACTGATGGAAAAGTTTTAACTAATGAAACAACAAACTGCACCTTCAATATTTATAATCACACAGGAGATAATGTTTTAAGAATGATTCCAACCTTTGATAACTTAGGAGAAGGAGATTGTTCTCATTGTTTTGCAGCAAATATTTTAAAGGGAAATTTTACAGAAATAGATGAATACTCTTATTTAATAAGATGTGAAGCAGAAAGTGAAGGTGGAGCTATTTCTGCTGGGTTTGAAGTAACTTATAATGGAAAAGAGAATCCAGAAGGAATTGTAATAGTAATTTATACACTCCTTTTCATATTAATATTTGCTTTTGCAATAATATATTTCTTTATTGCTCTTGAACATTTTATGTCTTTAGAAATGGATTTAAGAGATGCAACATTATTAATTGTTTCTTACTTATCAGTATTTATCTTTTACTACTTTTCAGTAGAATATTTGGCTAATCCAGTTGTAAATAACTTATTAGAAATTGCTCTTTCTATTGGTGCATTATCTCATGTGATACTTCCTTTAATTGCTTTCTTGATTTCTTTTATAATAACAAATTTTCAATTTAAACAAAAGGCGCAAGTAACTTACTAATGGTATCAAAAGCAAAAAAATACACATGGATAAGAATTGAACAGGATGCAAAGAAAGATTTAGATGCAAGATTAAAGAAAATAAATAATACTGATTTAAAAAATATTGGAATAAAAAATAAAAAAATATATCAAATTGATTTAACCAAATTTTTATTTAAGAATAAAATTTACATAAGCGATAAAGAATTAATGAAGATGGCTAAGTTAAAATTTGGAGGAAAAATATGTTAAGAAGAACATTAATTAAAAAGAAGAAAGCACAGGTTGATTTTGGACCTGCTGTATTAATTGCAATTATACTTGGGTTAGTAATCTTTGCACCAATTATGATTAGAATTATTGGTATAACAACAGGAACATTTTTTACACAGATGAATGAAACAGCACCAAATGCTGTTGCAGAAGCATCTTCTGCTGTTGATAAGGTTTATGATTTCTTTGATTACTTAATTGTAATTGCAATGTTCATAAACATAATTGCATTATTTATTTCCTCTTGGTTTATAGATACTCACCCAGTTTTTATTGTGTTGTATATTATGTTTGCATTTATCCTTTTCTTATTCCTTCCAAACTTACTTAATGCAGTTGATGGAGTTTGGACTAAAATGGAAGATACTGCTTCATTAGATACTTGGGGAGATTCTTCATTGGATTTAACCTTTACAGATTTCATTAGAAGAAACATGATGATATTTGCTTTGGGGATAATTGCAATTACTGGAATCTTGGTTTATGCTAAATTTAAATTAACACAAGGACAATTTAACTAACATGAGAAATAATACAATTTTTAAGCAGAAAGTAGAAAAAAACTCTTGTTTTAAGCCACTTACAGCGACGATAATGCTTTTCTTGATATTATGTTTAACTCAATTTTCAATGGTTTCTGCCTTTGAATTTGATAATACAAAAATATATGATAAGGAATTAAAAGAAGTAACAATAGAAAATA
>Ga0222684_1000299_pt1 | contig 12619 bp, 7 predicted proteins | sample AntAcemetage1075_FD_181150 | JGI IMG/M metagenome (GOLD analysis project Ga0222684, IMG submission 181150) | Saline water microbial communities from Ace Lake, Antarctica - #1075 | ecosystem: Environmental > Aquatic > Non-marine Saline and Alkaline > Saline | place: Antarctica: Ace Lake...
CGTTCACCTCCGGAACAGTAGCCTTCATAAGATCCTTTACATAGGAAATTTCGCCCTCTTTTAATTCAACTTTTTGTTTCCTTAATATTTCTATTAATTTTACCCAGGCTATTTTCCATTTTTCCTCCCCATTTCCTATTCCAAGTTCTTCTTCAGCCCAAAGCATAGCGGCAAGAATAGCCTCTTTTATTTTGTCTGCCCGGTCTTGACCAAACTTATTGATCATAAATTTAGTGAGCAGACCAACTAGGAAAACAAGGAATAAGGCCTGACCCCATTACCCTCTCTGCAAAATTAAATTATTACACCTATTTTGAAGTATATTTATAAGAAACCAAGCCGGCACTACATCCAACTCAATAGGTAATTGTTTAATAAACATTCGAGCTAATTGTCTAGTAGGATAAGCCCGGAGTATTTCCTCGACTAATTCTTTGGCCAATTCTACATTGCGTTTACTAATATTTGAAATTACCCAAGAAGCAAATTCAAAAATAACAATTTCGCTTACTCCATATTCATTTATTGCGGAAGATATCGCAGCGTTAAAGTTTTGTTTTATTGTTATAATTTTTCCATCCTTAGAAAATACTTCAGAAAGAGACCTTAGCATAAGTAACCCAGGATGAGTGGGATAAGATTCAAGAAAACGTATTACTTGCCCTCTAAGCTCGGCGGATTCATTGGTAGAACCAACGGATGCAAATAAATTCTTGCATTTTTCTATACCAATATTTATATCAGTAACTATTTGCTCTAGAAATTCAGAATATTTACTAGCTTCGAGATACCTTAAAATTCTTTTTCGAATATCATTATCTGTAGATGAAACAGTAGCTGTTAAAAACATTTCGTGTAATGCCCGTCTTCTTCCTTTTTCAATTATTTCGTAAACAAAATGTAATAAAAACTCTACTACCTTCATTGTAAATTCATAAAGAGACAAATTAGGATATTTTGATACTTTTTTGATTTCTTCTTTACCTAGTTGGTGTAGATATCCGGAAACATATTTCCCATAGGCTTCAATAATTTTTTCTTTATCCGTACCTTATAATTGAACAGTAAATTCTTCTTTGGAATAGTTTATTGTGTAATCAGAAACAACCCCGATAAGTAAAAGTCTGTGAAGTGCTTTTTCGGTAATTTGCCTGCTTTGCTCATATTTACTGGCTCTTTTTGAAATCCCTTCTGGAATTGATATAACCCTTTTGCCTTTTCTAGAAATATCTTCAAGACTTTCAAGAATTTCTCTAACATTTTCTTTTTCTTGAGTAATTCCTCGAAATGATTTTGTATGAAAAAATAATGCTCTGGTTATATCGTCATCTTCTTCTCTCGGAATCATTTTTAATGTTTCATATATTTCTTCAACTTTATTATTAGGATTTAATAAATAATCTGTTCTACCAGGATCATCATTAGATACAATTATACAACAATAAGCCATTTTCCCATCTCTTCCAGCACGTCCAACTTCTTGATAAAAAGATTCTATAGAAGGAGGAATTCCATAATAGGCAGGATTATGGGGTCAGGTCTTGAAATGACATATTTTTTTTAAGAACGAGCGGGCATTAATGAAAAATATGTCATTTCAAGACCTGACCCTCTTCTCCCAACTTTTATTCATTTCCTCAAGAAATTCTATATCATCAACCGGAAATCCTGATTTCGATCCGATTACAGAATCTATTCCACATTTTGGGCAAAGCGCGGTTGAGCCTTTAGGATTACTTTCGTCACACCACTCTTTAATTGCATTTGGTAAAAAAGTTTTTTTACAATAAAAGCATCCACAAATATCACTCTCAAGAATCTCTTTTTTATGAAAAATAGAATGTGTATGTGCTTCTTTTAGATATTCCGGTTTATATTTCATATATTTGGCGCTCCCGTGTCCTACGTGTTGCGAAAGAGGTTCTTTGCACTCATGTATTATTCCTCCAGAATCTTTATTTTTTATAATCTCCTCATATTTATCATTTTTCCTATCTATGTACATTTCCCTATGATTCCACTTTCCGGAATTCCTATGAAAATCATCCCCTATCTTAAATTCTTTAATAGGCTTCTTAATACCTGCGTCTTTCCCTTTTCCCCTTACTTGTTCATGAATCTCTATTTTTTCTTCAACTTGTAATATTGCTTTTCTTTTTTTGCTTCCGCAAATAGGACAAATTCTATCTTTTTCTGATAATTTTTGTCCACAATCTTCACAATATATATTCACCGCTTACTCCTTTTTTAATTTTAAAATACAAAGTCTTCCTTTAGAACGTTTATCTATAATAATGCCTAAAGCCTCAACTATTTGGTCAATAAACTCCTCAGGTCCTATCAGATCCTATAGGTTTTCCGCTAAAAATAGCGAATTATTGACCTGATATGCTTTCCTCATTTATCTAATTTAAAAGTAAAATATTAATTATTTAAGAAAGTGGGATGTACCCCCATTTATTTAAAAAAGTTTCGCCAAAATACTATTCCCTCTTGTCTTTTTAATTACGTTCAATAACTTTTCCATTTTTATCTCTTGCAACCCATTGGCCATTCTCAACCGCCAATATCAATTCGTCACCTTTCTTTTTTAAGTACCATTTACCTGGATGACCCTTCCATTCTATTGAACCATCTTTTCCAAAAGATGTAGCCGAATCTAAAACTTTTTTTTTATATTCAGAGTCTTTTACTGAAACAATCTGAATAAATTCAACCTTTTCAATCATAAGATTTTTATCAACATAGTGGGGTTTTAGGGCCAAGTTATCTGAACGTGCTTTAATTGCAATTGAAGGATAAAGTAAACCATTAAATATATCATCTGAAAAATGTTTCTCAGCTAAAGCGATAGTAATTTTATATAAATATTCTTCGCCCTCATTTACATTTTTTGTAAATTCTTCATCAATAATATTTCTAATTAACCTATTTGCTTCTTTTAATTCATCTAAAGATTTTGGCTGTAATCCCATAATATTATCATTCAAATATCCAATATTGTTTACAAACAATCTTGAAACAGTCTTCCACCGGGAAAGAATAAATCTATCTCCTGTTTTTGCAAAACATTCAGAAAATGGCACACGCCGATCAGCGCAACAATAAAATACAGATTGCCCAGGTCGGTTAACTCTCTGATATTTAGTGATTAATTTTGCAGGAGGATAAGTCATATCTTTTATATTATTTGGTTTTTCATTACAAACTCTGCCTCTGTACAGCTTTAAACCAGGTTCATAAATAGGGGCTCTTAAAGTGTACCCCTTAAATAGTGGTTTCAATTTTTCCTTAATAATGTCAATATCAACAACTTTAAGATTTAATCTTCGAATTTCTTCAATTATATCCTGAATTTGTTTTAAACTTAGATTTTGTATGGGTTTTTTATATTTTCTTTCCATATATTAACAAACCAACATTTATTTCTAATTGAATTTATAACAGGAAACTATTTTCGTATACGCTTATATACTAAAATAAAAATTATATTTGGTAGCTTTAATAGAATTCTAAATTGTGTTTTTAAAATTTAAAAACAATGCTACATGTTGATGTTTGACACTGTTTTAACTTTCTCCTGAAAAATTTATTAAATTATTTTTCTTTAATTTTCCACTTTTCATATCTATCGAAATACTTTGGCTCTTTTGTTATTAATTTTTGAAAAAGTTCACTAACTTTTTTATTGTATTCATTAGGCAACTCTTCCAATAATTTGATTACTTTGCCAATATCAGGGAAATAATATTTTATTGGATAGTCTAATAACATTCTAAACGATTTTAAAAATTCTTCGCTACCAGCTTTGTCCTTAATTTTTTCTAATATTTCAGCATTTTTATTAAAAGGCCACCAATACATTTCCCTTATATTTTCAGAATTATAATTATTTTCAATAAATTTTCTTTCAATATCTATACACTTCATCCAAAGTTCATAGCACTCTTTAAAATACTTCTCCATATTTTCTTTTATAAATCTATAAATTCTCTCGAACGCTTCTTTATCATAACTATTTGAAATTATATTTAAATAGTATTTTGCCATTTTGAATGCTTCTTCGTATCCGATTATGCTCTTTAATTTTTTGCCATTTACCTCTTCAGTAGATTTCCTTACAATATCATTGAAATGCCAGGCAAAATTGGCATTAATTTTTGGATCCCCTCTTTTTATGATCTTAATTAAAATATTCTTAAACTTTTCATTATCAAAATCTCCTAAATCATCAAATAATCCCGGTAAACTCCATTTCCAATCATGATAAAATCTATGTCTAAATTCTGCAAAATATATGAATAGTGGAACAGCTTCACTGATTACTTCCTCATTACATTTTAAAACCGAATTTAAAAATTTCTCTGCAGATTTTTGATTAATTGATTTAAGGCCATTAAAAACTCTCAATAATTGATTGATTAAAACGTTCCGGGGTTTTTGGTCTAAAGATAAAAAATTTTCCAATAAATTAAAAGTAATTTCTTCAATCTTTTTTGCCATTTTTAATGCTTTTTCTCTGTCTTGATTAAAAAATAATTCATCTTTATTTTCTGGCATTATTGAAAAGCGAATTTGCGCCAGACGAGACAAAGATACACAAGACTGTTCTTGAATATAATAGTTTTTATCATTATTCAATTTTTCAGTTAAATCTATAATTTTTTCTAAATATTCTCTACCTACCAATACAATACAATTCATTAAGACCCAAGCACATTTTCCCCTAACCGTGGTGATGGTATTGGTTCCTTTTCCACTTATTATTTGTCGATGTTTATCATATTTACCCTCAGGATCTTTTGGGTCAATTTTTTGCGGGGTGCAGGGATTGGAATCGTTAATAAAAATTTCAATAATACGCATTGCTTCTTTTATTTTTTTGTTTTTAGCCAGAGCTTCAGCAAAATCTACGATTGCTTCGCGAGCCTGAGATTGAGTAATCCTTTCTTCTATTTTTTTAATATCATTACTCAAATTGTTTAAAAATGGATCTAAAAACTCGCAATAAAGTTTTTCGAATATTTCTAAATTTTCGGGTTTATTTATATCTTCACTTTTAGGTAGTAAACAATAAAAAATTAGTATTTGTTGGTTATTGCTTAATTTTTCATTTTTAATTATATTGTTAATTATTTTTATCCCCGATTGGAAGTCTTGATAGATAATTTTATTTAAAATATTGGCAATCCGGTAGACTTCTATATTTTGGTCATTCTTTATAAAATCATCTTGGTAGATATAGTTTTTAAACAACTTTAAACCTATTGAAAACGAATAGTCAAAATAGTTTTCTATCCGTGTAACCATATCTCTACCCAACATTTCAGTTTTTTTTAAAAAATCAGGGGTACTAATCCATTCTCCGATGATATCTTTTGCTCTTTGATTGCTATCTTTTGCTAATCGAATAATAATATCTTCAATAAAAGGATCGTATGGCAATTTATATTTTTTAATATATTCTTCAATTAAATAGATATTTTTGTTATCTATAAAGTCTTTTTTTAGCTTTTGAAATATCAATTTACGTTTACTGGGAATACCCTTTTTAGACGAGATGAATTCTTTAAGAACGTTGAAGGCATTATTTGATATTTTTTCATCTTCATTTTTATATTCCTCTAATAGAATTGAAATACTTGCTCTATTTAAAAAATCAGGTCTTATTCTACTTACTTTATCCTTATGGATAATACATTTATTTAAAATAAAATCCCATGCCTTTTTTGGATTGTGTTTATAGTATCCAACTAAAGCCGGCTCTAACAAATAACAAATAAAATGCTTGTCTTTAATTAGATATTTATTTGGGCTATATACTGTAAATTCGCCAATTGTTTCCCATCCTGTATATTTCTCTTTATATTTTTTACATAATCTATCGTACTGATCTATTAAACTATCTATTAATTGCATAAATTTTTCCTCAAATTTAGCATAATCTTCAATTAAATATTCTCTAAGGATTTCAAATATTATTTCAGGGGTATAATGCCAATATTCACCTTCGTCTTTTACTAAATTGAAGTTATTAAAAATTTGTTTGTAGATAACTTCCTTTTGGTTGTGATTCCCTTTATTAAATAACTTTTCCAGTAAAATAGAAATCTGTTCTTTTTCCCAATTTAGATGTTGGTCATAATTACTTTTTAAATAAAAATAATCATTCTTATAATTATTTAAAATATTTCCCACTATTTCTAAAGCTATTTTATTTAATTTATTTTCTTTTTCGATTATTTTAGCAACTATCTTTACAATATCAAAAACTAAGAAATTATCCAGGAAATAACTTTTGTGATTTGGAAGATATTTCAAAACAAAATCTAAGATATACTGACGATTTTTTGAATTTTGTAAATTTTTAGAAAATACTTTAAATATCCGGCTAGAAAAATAATTTAACTTAATTATATTCCACAAATTTTCCCAATCCGAAAGATTTTTTATTCTCCTGCCTTCAAGTCTTTTTAAAACAAAAAACATTAGATCTCGTTCAGTAGAAAGGGCAGAAACAAGTAAATCTGCCCAAATAGGCGAGCGGTTGTTTTCTAGCGCTTCAACTAAATCTTTTATTTGTTCTTCTTTTGATCTCCTTTTGCCATCTAAATATCCAGTCTTTTTAACTATATTAATTTTCATATTTTCTATCTCAAGAAAAAGTTCTTTTCGGGTAAAAGTACCCCCTTTTGCAGACCCTTTATAAATCTTATCTATTAAAATACTATCTATAATTCTCTTTAGATCATTCTCAGGCAACCAAAAATCTAATAATTCTTCAAAAAGAGAATATACTATTTTTTCATTTATATCTTCAGAGACTTTCCAAAATTTTACTTGTGGTAATATATTAATTTGCTCATCGGTAAATTTTTTCTTCTTAAAAAATGGATAAAATTCTTTCTTGAAATAACCAGTATTTATAAAATATTCAGCATTTTTTACTTTTTCTTCAAGGTCCTCATTTATCTCATGGCAGATAAATAATATTTCGTCATTTTCACTTAGATTTTTTCTACTTAGAATGTCTTTTAATATTTTTCTTAAATTCGAATAATTAAATTTTCTTTTCCAATTCTTTGCTTCACAAATAATTTTTTTACCATCATTAAAAACCAAATTAAAATCCTGAAACTTCGGTGTTTCTAAATGAATATAAGAAAAATTTCCTTTTTTTAAATATTGCAAAAATAATGACATAGCAGCCCAGGATTGATAAGTTATTCCTGAATAGTTGTATTGTCCTTGTTTTCCCATAATGATAGAACCCTTTCTTTTATTTGAATTTTCGTTATTTCAGTAATTCTTTTTTTGATTTTGGGTTTAATATTACATTTAAATAATATTTCTTTATCCTTCTCATATATTGCTTCTTGTATTAATCTTCTCCGAGATAAACATTCAGTTAATTTTTTACATATATCTTCCACAATGTTTTTAGTATTTTGAGAACATTGTCTGATAATTTCTACTAATTCTAAAGCAATAGAAAAACTTGGGATCTCGATATCAGTTGACCTTATTTCTAGTTTATAGCAAAAATCGTCAATAACACATTTTATCTTATCTTCAATATCTGTGAGAATATCGTTTTCGCTATTTCTTTTATAAGAAGGCCCTTCTTCAAAATCAACTTCTTTGATAAACTTTATAAACTCATTTTGAGAAATATTCGAATTATCGAAATTAAAGTCTCGACAAACTCTATTTTTTATTTCGGTTATACTCTCCCCGGAATTATTATTTCTTCTATTTTCTTTAATATGCATAAAATCTAAGATATGATTTTCAATCCTTGCTTTTGTTTTATAATCTACAACAATAATTTTTTTACATTTTTTTTCATTATTATCTTGTTCGTATGTGTAAAAAACATTTAATACATGTTTCAATTCATTTTTTCTATCATTTTTAAAATTGTCACCAGTTTTTATTTCATAAATTAAAATTTCTCTTGGCTCCATTAAAACAAATTTCCCGTCAAGAGAACACTGACTGCTTTTATTAATAGGAAAGTTAACAAATGCATATTCAAGTCTTCCTGCTAATAAATATTCTAATACTCTTAATAAAATATATTTATATTGGTACTCAACACCAAAGACTGATTTATTTATTGAAAATAAATTATTATTTACCACTTATAAATACTCCATGAAACTTTTTAAATATTTTCATTTCGAAGGACTCCTAGGGTTCACAACTTCACAAAATGCAAAAATAACAGAAAATATGGAGTGTAGACCCCCAATTCTTTATTTTATTAATATTTACGTATTAATCGCTATTTTTTAATTTCTTTGCATTTTTTTCTAACCAATTTTCTATTTTTTTCAGCGTAAAATATTCTGCCAGTGTTTCTGCGAGTTCATTAACTGATAATCCAGGCACATCATTGAAAGTAACGGACAGTTCGCCACTTTTTTTGAAATAGTCATACAGTCTTTCAGAACGATTCCAGTCTTTTTCGATTGGTAAGAAGCATAATAAATTAACTGGAGCAGAAAATTTTACATTTTTATTTTGAGTAGCATTACTATTGATCAATTTGATGGATGTTTTTAAAAATTTATATTCTATATGAGTAATACTTCCATCTTCCTCAATTTTTATTTTACTTCCTCCGCTAAAAATATCTCTATCCTGAATTCCATAAATATTTAGAATCCTCTCCTTAATTCTTTCTATGCCAGGAAAGGGATACCTCAAATCAAATATTACTGTTGGATCTATAGAGGGATCAAGCATTCCATCTCTAGTGTAATCTTCAAATTCTTCTTCGCTTAAACTTTCAAAAAAATCATACATGTCTTGAACTAATTTTTTTTGTTCGATATTCCATCTTATAAATCTTAATAATATATATTCTAAGATAGTAATTTTTTCATATTTTCCTAAATGGAAATCCCTGATTCTAAGAAGATATAAACCTTGCTTCATGCATATTCGATTTTTTTTAATATCACTCATTCTCTTTTTTTTATAAATATCATGCACTGGTCCATCGAATTCAATCGCTAACTGTGGGAAAGATTTTTCATTAAATATTACAAAATCAAATGTAGATTCATGAATATATCTTTTTTCTTCTCTGTTAAATTCATTATCTTTATTACCAAAAACTGCATATAGAGGTAAGCCGGGAAAAACTTTATATTTACTATTTTTCAAAGTTTTTTCAATTATCTTTAAAGATTTAAATTCACTTGTATTTAGAAATTTTTTTAACATTTTTATTAATCTTTATAATACCTATTTGATTATTTATTTTTATATTTTAAAAACATGATTTCTTTTTTTTATTAATAATCAAATACATTATTTATTTTTAAATCCTTACTACTATTTCGATTTCCTCTGGGGTAAGATTGTAAAGTTTGTAAACCATCTGGCTAATCTGGTGCTCATATTCTTTAACTTTGGCTTGTTTTTGTGGATTTTCAAGATAGTTTTCAGATTGAGTAAGGGCGAGGATTTTATCCACAAGGGCAATGATTTAGAGAATATGACTAAAATAAGCTTTGTTGACCTGATATCTGATCCTCAAATTCTAAACTTCTTTTTGTATAAAATTGATTCGCATTTCTTCTTATATCATCAGGAACAGTTCTTTCCCGAGGGAAAAAACGTATCATTATCCTGTTCGCTTGCTTATAACTGCTATTTTTATTATGCGGTTCATTCACCATTCTTCTTATTAAAGGAAATGATAATTCCATAAGTTTTTTCCTATAGTTTGATCTTTTACTGTTCTCAATTCCATGAATTATACTAGTATTAATACCAAGAAATAAGTCTGCTAGTTGTATGATATTAGATAATTCTTTCTTTCTATGTTTCTCTCTATGGCTTTTAGGTAAAAAAGTGATTTTATTACAACTAAACCTGATTTTTTCTTCAACTGATTCAATTGTATAGATACAATGCCAAGGGAAATATTTATGATGTTCCTGTTGACCTTCCTCATGATATATATTCTCAACGACTATTTCTTTGTTTGGAAACATAGTTTTCAAACTGTAGAGTATAGCACTTCTAAAAAATCTATTATATTTATTATTAAAATTGTTCCCTCCGAATTCTTCATCGTTTAATTTTGAATTATCTATTCCGAGGATATATGCATAGAATTTATCAGCACTTCGTGAGGGATCCAATATGTAGTTCAACCATCTCTCAGCTATATTCTTCGTATCTATATCATTTAGTTTAGACCAATGGACTATTCTATTATTTTTATCATAATAAACTGACTTCTCTCCCTCATTAAAAAGATAAAATTTTATATCCTGCTTATTATTATGGAATCTATAACTAATAATATCGTTAGATAGAGAATTATCTATATTTTCAACAACTATACCTGTATAAAACCATTCTTCTTTTTTAGATTCATCAGCATAAATATTAACTTTAATCGGTTTTTCTATAATTTCATTTCCAAATAAATTTTTCATATATGATTTTCCACAATTTTTATCTCTTCCTCTGTTAAGCCATAAAGTTTGTAAACTAACTGGTCAATTTGTTTTTCTAATTCTTTGACTTTGTCTTGTTTGGATTGATTCTGGAAATAATCATCGGACTTAGTAATAGTAAGAATTTTATCAACCAACCGAATAAGCAAGTTTTTATTAAAATTCAGCTTAATTGGTAAATTAAAAATATGTTTCTTTTTGATTTGAGGCAAGACTCTTCCTTCTTCATTGTTAATATTTCTGTAAAAATACAAAAATAAATTTGAATTTAATATTGCTAGTAAATTTTTATAATCAATTTTTTTAATAAATTGTTTTATTATAAATGTGCTGGCCAATGTAAAATATCCCTCTTCATCATAAGTGCCAATAATACGATCGCTGGTTTGTCTTATTATTATTTTTTCTTTAGTTTTAAAAATATCTCTTCTCGTATTACTATGGAGTAATTCTGGCTTATAATAAACATATTTACCACCCCATCTTTTATAATATTTTTGAATATCTGAACCTGTTAAAATTTTATACCAGTCTTTAGAATCTTTTTCAAAACAAACAAATTTCTTATCGTTGCCTGTTTGAATACCATTATAAATTTCTGCCAACTTTCCGAGCCTTATAATATCTGGCTGATTAATCAATCTCTCAAAAAAACTAATAAAAAATTCGTCAGTATAAATATTGATATAATAATCTGGCTCTTTATTAAATAAAATTTGTTTAATTGAATTTTTTGAAAAATTACCATCAAGAAAATCTTTAATGTTGTTAATGTCGTAATTATTAATTATTTTATGATTACTATTGGGAATAAAGTTTTGAAATAGAATAATAGCCGTGGGCACCACTGCTTCAAAAACAAATCCCTTGAATTCAACAATTCTGCTAATAGAAAAATTTGAGAGTATATACTTTCTAATTTTTTTTGAAAGAGGTTTAAGCAAATAAGTACTTGGAGTTATAAAACAAACATATCCTAACTTCTTTATTAATTTCGAAGCCTTTTCAATAAAAAAAGTATAATAATCATATTTGTCCTCTGCGGTCTCGTAATACTTTCGTAAAAATCGTTTTGTATATTCACTGATACCCTTACTTCGTGATGTTTCGTATGGCGGATTGGCAATCATCACATCAAACCCATCTTTTTCCTGAAATACTTCAGAAAAGTATAATTTCCAGGGGAAGAATGGACGAATTTTTTGATTGCTGGTATATTGCTTTAATTGTTTTTCGGCGTCTTCTAAATTAAACCCAGTTTTTATAGATAGCACATCCTTTTCTCTCTTAATTTCTCTTTCTCTTTCTTCTTTAACTGGATGTCGTTCATATTTCTCTTCGATCTCTTTAAATTTTTTAAAATAATCAGATTTTTGTTTTTGTAGTTTTAGTTCAAATATATTAATAATAAGATCTTCAATTTCTTTTCTTAATACCTTCTTTTTGTTTATATTTGACTGATTTAAAAGTTCATCCTTTTTAGCTTTCAATATTTCGTGTAATTCTTTGGTTTCATCTGTGGAAAATAATTTTGCATTCTCATTGTTCTGTTTATCATTATCTAGATCAATGCCCATAAACTCAGAAATCAGACTATTCCCCTGCATTATTTTATAATCCAGATTGGGAAGTGGCTTAATTTTCTTTATATCTTCTTCGTCAACTATCAGCGAAAGCCATAAGCGGAGTTTGGCGATTTCTACTGCACCGGGGTCAATATCTACTCCATAAAGGGACTTTTCAATGCATTCACGCTTGAAATTGTAAGGTGTTCTATTCTGCTCTTTAATATAAGCTGTTAAAACATTTCTCGCCTTTACAATTTCAGTCATCATACCTACAGGAAATGCACCACTTCCTACTGCAGGATCGCAGACTCTAATATCTTTTAATTTTTCATCAATAACTTTTGCATTTTTTCTTATGTCTGGAAGAAGTTGGTACTTGTAAGTCTTTGTTTCTTTCTTTTTTTCTTCAATAACTTGCTCATTTTCGGTAAATTGCTCCCCATATTTAATAAGTTCTTCAATAGCCTTTTTATCTACAATTTCCTTATCTGTATGAAATCCAAGTTGTTCAGGATCTGCAGGACCAATAAGTTTAATTTGCTTTGGTGTTCTTACTGGCTGTTTCCTTAA
>Ga0222684_1000313_pt1 | contig 12347 bp, 8 predicted proteins | sample AntAcemetage1075_FD_181150 | JGI IMG/M metagenome (GOLD analysis project Ga0222684, IMG submission 181150) | Saline water microbial communities from Ace Lake, Antarctica - #1075 | ecosystem: Environmental > Aquatic > Non-marine Saline and Alkaline > Saline | place: Antarctica: Ace Lake...
TTCATCAATTACAGAAAAAATATTTTCTTCAAATTTGGTAAATAAGTCAGGATTTTTATGTGTATTAGGTTTGGGATAAAACAATTTGAAATAACAACCGACATCCTTAAACCCGTTTCTTAAAATATTGATTGTGCCTTTTCTTTCAATCTCTTTTACCAATCTTGTCAAAAATTTCTTTTCTGCATCATCTTTATAGATGTTTTGAAATTTTTTCCATTCCTTTAGTTGTGTATTTAAAATAAATTTCAGGGTAAGCTCCGGATCTAAGCATATTGCCCTAACATAATTACTCGGCTCCCTTTTGACATAGCCAGTAGATAACAGATGGTTAACTATATGGTTTTGAAAATCTTTTTCCGAGGTATTTGTGATCATATTTATTCCTCCAAAATATTATCTAAAGATTGTTTTATTAGAAAAATAATGTAATCTAATTCTTTAAAAGTAGACATGCCTACTTCTACGTCTCCATTGCCCCATCTGCCTATCTCTGTGGTATCTTTGCATATTCCTTTTGGGTCATTTACTTCATTAAATTGCATATTTAAGGAAAGTCTTAATCTGCTTTTTTGAGGCACTATATCTACAAAATTAGTTGTAGTTTTATATGCAACGTAAAGCTTTAGAATATCCTCTCTAACAGAAGAATCGAGATTTAGTATTCTTTTTCTGAGCTCTTCAAATAATGGTTGCATGGGTTTTCCTTCTGCCAGGTGAGGATGATCTTCTATAGTATATATTTTCTCAGATTTTATCTTCCCAATAGTTTTGTATTTATCCAATATTTCTTTATCTAATTCTGGAGAAATCCATATCTTTGTAGCTAAATTTGAAAGAATTGTGGCACGCCTTAGAATTTCCTGCTTATTCCAATGTTCAAGCTTTGCTAAAGATTTATTTAATCTTATCGGGCTGTCCGCAAATCCACCTTTCATATTTTTTTTCTTATTAAATGGTTTATCACTCAATTCAGGGTTATATCCTGTTAGGGTGAGGTTTCCTATTGTATGTAGATATTTATCATGTATTTCTTTCCAGTCCTCACCCAATTCTTGCTTCCATTCACCAGATAAATTTTTATTTTGGGGCATTATATGTTCAATGGTATAGCTTTCAACATTTACTAATTCTTTTCTATCATAATTCTCAAGTTTTCTTAATAGATAATTTCTACTCCTGAAAGAAAAAACATCTTTAGTGATTAATTGCTCCTTAAACTCTTCGTTTCCTGGAAATCGTCTGTATGAATCTTTAAGCAGTAAGGCTGCCTTAAAACTCTCTAAATATTTCTCATGTTTAATTTCTTTATAGAGATTTGCAAAGGTTTTATTTAAAGAATTGGTTGGAATTCCATAAATAGCTCTTCTAAAAACATAGCTTTCTATAAATCTAAGAATTTGCATAAATTCATTTTTTGTTATTTCTTCTTGTTTATAACCTTCATATATCTGCAATAAGAATGGGTAAGAGACGTCGACCTTCAAAGTGTTAATGTCAGAGAAAATTTCTTTTATCTCGTTATCTTGTTCTTTTTCTAAAGCAATATTGACAAAATATTTAGAATATTTATAAATATCTGCAATAAACTCTTTTTCATTCTTGAACTTTCGTGTATATAATTTAAATGCGGAATAGACAGCTTTAATGTTTGGTATTTTCCCTGTTTTTATTGTCAAATAATCTCTCATAAACCTGTCAAATAATGTTGAATATTTAGCATATCCAAAGCTTTTCTCCATAGGAGACCAATAATCGTTATAGAGATTGTCCTGCTCTTGTTTTTCAAGGCCCATTAAGATATAATTTCTAATCAAGTCTGCCTGAGTAAGTTCAAGTCCTGTTGAGTTCAGGCTTTCAAATATCAGTTGAGGATTGTCCCTTTCTCTATCTAATGAAACATCGATAATAATTAATTTATTAAGGCCATTGAGTACTTCTTCAATTTTGCCTCTGGATATTTGTTCAGCAAAGAATTTATAATTGTCTTTAATCCGTTGAGAATCATCTTCAGACAACTCCTTATGATCAATTATTTTTAAAAGCGTGCACTTATCACTTTTTGTTAAAATTAGTTTATAGCGTTTTTCTTCTTCGTCTCTATTTATTAAATAATAATTTTTTAGTTTATCAGCAGTCATTTCACCTATTGGATGTTCTGCAAGAACCTTGGCTAAGGCAGATAAAAGAAGAGAAATTGTTGCTAATCTCTGTTGGCCATCTATTAATAGGAGTTTTGGGATTGTTGAAATTTGGTATAGTCCCTTTTCAACATAAACGATAGATCCAAGAAAATGGCTTGATATCCTATTATCTTGACCTGATTTAATTATATCCTCCCACAATTGTTTGCACTCTCTTAAAGTCCAGCTATATGTTCTCTGATAAATAGGAATAATAAACTGCTTTGGTCCATTTATGAATTTTAATAATTTCGTTTCGTCTGCTTTCATGATTTAACCTCCCTTACATCAACCTTTCCGGTAATGGTATGATGAATTAATGATTTTTTATATTCTTCTAACAATTCAATTTTCTTTTGGATTTTATGAATTGTTTTATCTATTTTGGCAGTAGCTTTGTCTAAAAAGTTAATGATGGCAGTTTGATCGAAATATGGTGGCCAAGCAATCTTAATGTTACTTAATTGTGTAGGATCTACTCTTGGCATCTTTACACCGTAAGTTATTGAGTTAACTAAATCAATAAAACTTTTTGAAAGAAGTCTATAAAACAGAAATTTTGGATCAATATTTTCCCCAGTCTCATAAACGATTAACTCCCCAGTACATGACCCTCGAAAATCTACCTTAATAACTTTAGCTAAATAAGGACGCAATTTACCAAATAGGACATTATTTTCTTTAAATCTTATAGATTCACCATCGATTTCTTCTAGTGTTGAGGAAGAGATTAACTTTCCTGTCTCACTTTCAATATGTTCTAATCCAATAAATTTTGTACTCGGATTTTTAGCGGTATCCTTAACCTTTTTTTCATAAATATTGTATTTTATTTTATGTACTTCCCACCCTTCCGGAATCTCACCAATCCATTCAACCCTGGAATCTTTCATTTTTGCATTCGGGTCTAATCCTTTCCTAACACAATGGTTTATCAGGGCAGTTCGCTTTTCTTTTAGAAGTTCGGTTAATTTTTTATCTTTCTCAATTAGGGCGTCAATTCTGGCAGTTTTTTTATCGAGAAATTTGGCGATGGTGATTTGTTCTGAAAGAGGTGGGAGACAATAAGAGATTTCTCCTTGCTGAGATTTATTTACTATTAAAACTACATTTGCATTTCCAATTCTTTCCAATTCAATTTTAGAGTCAAAAATAATATACTTTGCAAATTGAAATTTACATTTCTTATTATCTAATATAACCGAATTTATTTGTTGATTTGTAGCGAGTTCTTCTCCAGCTATCCCTATCTTTCCTAAACTGCCAATACAACAAACTAATATAGTATTTTTTGGAACCTTCCGAGCGATCCGCTTTCCATTTTTATTTAATTTTATGTTGGAATTAAAAATTGGTAGAAATCCTTTTAGTTCGCCAGGTCTAATCCACGGGAGATCTCCATTTTCATAATACCTCTCATCCTCTTTTGGGGGAGTATTCCCTGTTTCTATTCTGGAAAATCTTTTTAATTTATGAACTTTCCACATTTCTGGAACCTTTCCAATCCATTCAATTCCTGAATCCTTGTATTCTGGATATGGTTTATATTTCATTCTATCACTCCTGAGCCTTCTTTATATAACTGCATTTACTTTTTAATATACAACTATCACATAAAGGATTTACTGGCCTACATGTCAATGATGCGAAATCCACAATAGCAAATAGCAAATCCCCCGGATTTTCATAGTCAAACAATTTTTCAGACAATTCCACTACTTTCTTTTTTCTTCTTATCTCGCCAGATAAATTTAGACTAAAATATCTATTTATAAATCTGGCTATATTACTATCCACAACTGGAGCCGGTTTATTAAAGCAAATAGTTAAAATTGCACCGGTAATATACTCACCAACCCCGGGAATTTCTTGCAATTTACCATAATCCTCTGGAAACTTCCCATTACAATTTTCAATAATATATTTAGCAGCTTTAGAAAAATGTTTTGCTCTCCAGTGAAGACCAAGATGCTCCGTTACCTTTTTAATATCTTTAAAATCGGCTTTTGTAAGAGTTTCGATATCTGGATATTTTTCTATAAATTTGAGATAAACAGGAGCTACCTGCTCGGCTTTTGTTCTATGAAGCATAAATTCTGCAATCATAATTCTGTAAGGATCTTTTGTGTGCCGCCATGGAAAATCTCTATAATTTTTCTTATACCATAAAAATAATTTGCGGCGGATATATTTCTCAATCATTTATTAACCTTTTCAATATTATATCCGTATCAAGGTCAGGAGATCCCTGTCTGGCATAATAAGATGTAAATCTTGCTATAATGTTTTTTAAAAATGGTTCATCAATTGAAGCAACACGATTATAAGTGTCAAGTCCCTGTGGATTAATTTGATTTATGCCTTGGAAATCAATAAGGAATCCTGGTATTCTGGAACCAAATGAAGGTAAATAGTGGTATCTTCCTTTTTTTGTATTTTTTATATATTCTTTTACCTCTTTTTTCTTTTTATTGCTCTGATTTTCAATATAGGCTTAACTTCTTGTACCTGATTAAATTTAATTAACTTCGCCAGTATTATTTTATCGGCATTTCTTTTGATGATGTTATCTCCTTGTTTTCTCAATTCCATGTCGCATGCAGGTGTTAGGATCAAAAAATATTCTTCCAAAGTTTTGTCTTTCAAAATATCACCTGTAAAAAAGTCTTTTTTTATAGGAGGTATGATATACACCTCGGCAGGATGACATTTTTCAAACTTACCTTCTTCGGTTAGTCTTAAACTTTCGACTAAATGTGCAAGTATGTGTCTCGAAAGAACTTTTTCAATTTTACCTTTATTTTCAACTTCTTTTTTCCAATATTCCATATTTTTTGCAATATTTCCCCAGAACACTTTTTGTAGTGTTTCTTCGATAATACCTCTTCTACCCATAATTTTAGTTATGCCTGTTTTGTATATATCAGTAATCTCTTTCAGAACTTCAATAGTATCTTTTTTTGTTTGTTCATAAATTTTATAGAAGGCATTCGGTATTTTTAGATCCTCATTGAGGTCTCCAAGATAAGCGGTCAATACGAAAACAGGAAAACGCAAATTGCTTTTTATTTCTTTAATTATTTCTTTGCCTTTACCTTCCGTATCATCGCTGCCAAGTCTCAAATCTATAATTGCTGCATCAAAATTATTGGCTCTGATTTGCTTAAGGCCTTCTTCAAGGTTGTTAGCGATTTTAAAAGTGATTTTTATGTCGGCGCCATCATTAAATTCATCTATTGCATCCTTATAAAGTTTTATATTGCTTTTAGTGTCCTCAACAATAAGTAATCTTAATATGCTATCTCCTCTCATTTTGTCTTCCTCCTACGGGAAGCTTAATTCTGAAATATGCACCTTTAGAATCGTAAAATGCGCGAAGAACACCACCATTTCTTTCTATTGACTCACCTGCAATTGCAAGTCCCAATCCAGTACCCTCAGGTTTGGTGGAGAAACCTGGTTCAAAAATGAGGCTATCTTTAATATACTTTTCGGGAATACCGATTCCATTATCTCTATAATCTATTATTACTTTTTTATCCTCATACTGCGAAGAGATAGCAATTTGCTTCTCTTTCTTGTCGCCTGACATTGGCAACCAGTATAGACTATTATCAATGAGGTTTGTAAGAGCAATGTAAAGGTCCTGTTCCCAACCCTGGAAAGTTACTTTTGAAGCAACTTCGTTAGTAAATTTTATCTTTCTCCCACGGAGTTCACTTTCAAATAACTCTTCCGCTCTTTTTACTACATTATAAATATTAATATTTTTCTTCTTTCCACGCCTCCTGACAGCCAGAGGATCAAGACGATTAAAAAGGTCTATTAAAAGAATGGATTCCTTCCTTGTATCACCAAGCCGATCAATTATTTTTTCAAGGAGAAAAGTATTATATTCTTCCCGAAGATCATTTATCCACCTTGTAATTCTAGGCGATTGTTCTTTTAGATACTTTAAAGGTTTACGCCCCTCATGCATAATAACCATAATTATTTTACCAAGTGTTACCTGACCCTGATACATGGCTACCGTGTTACTAATCTGTTCAAGAGTATCAGATTTTCGTTTTTCCGTTTTAGCAATGATATTTTCTACTCTTGTTAATGTTAAGGGCGATACTTCTGATTTTTTTAACTCCTTTTTAATAGAATTTTTAAGTACATCAAAGTTAAAAAGCTTATTAATTTCTTTTTCTATCTTAACTATATTTCTGCTACGGCCGGTTTTCCTTCTGAAATCAAATCTTCGCTCCTCGAGTTGCGCAAGACATTTTCTGGATATCCATACCAACCCTGCGTAATAATTATTTTCCTTTAATCCCTCCCGGGAGCTTTTTTCTTCAAGATGCGATATTTCTTCATTGGCAATGGTTATGAAGCCAGCAATTTGATTACTCCCGATTTTCAAAGATGGATCTTGTACTCTTTTTTTATCAAGCAGTAACCAGTCATATCCAGGTTCACCATAAGGTCTGATACGAAAACCATTTCGGTAAATACCCATACCACAAAGTTCATTCAGTAGTCTTCTCGCTTCTGCTCTGCCCAGATATTTTCCTGTATTAGGACCTTTTAGTCCTCTATTTATTAACTCTTCTATTGCATCAGGGTCACGGTCAAAAACCCTGAAGTCCAGCTCAAGAGGTCCACATAGTTTTCCATTCTCAGGAATAATATGAATATTAACTTCTTCTTTCGGAATATTTTTTTCAACCTGATTTTCATAAACCAGAGAACCATTTCCACTTTCATCAACTTTCCCGAACAATCTGTAATCGAATAATTCTAACATTGGAAAAGGCTCTATCTTCTTCCTCGTGTTATCATATTTTTTGATACCTGTATTGTTGAATTCAACTTCAATATGAAAATTTTCTTTTTCCCTAATTGGCGATACAAGCTTCCTTAATTCTTTTATGAGGGTTTCCATTTCCTTTTCTGTCCATTCTATTGCCTTTTCATGTGGTTCAATAATTAATTCTGTCCCCGGTTTTTTCTCTGTATTACTTGATTCCACTAAAATTTCAATTTCATCGAGGTACTTCTTTTCACTAAATATGCTCCAGTCAATTAAAACTGTGGTAGTTATACCTGATTTTTCTGTTGTCTCCATAAGTAGGATATTTCCAAGTATAGAAGTAGCAAATCTTCCTATCCCTTTTCTCCCCTGCATGTAACGTCCTCCTGGACTTATTCTTCTGATTAATTTATCGCCTGTTGCTGGAACCATCCATTTATTAACAACCGTTTTATACTCCATCCCGTGACCGTTATCCTTAATTATTATTTTTGCCTTTTCTGGATTTGGCAAATCGATAAATTTTAATTCCACGTTGTTTGCATCGGCATCATATGCGTTTTTTATCAATTCAATTACCGCAGCGCATACATCTTTAATAATTTTATCTCCAATGGTTCGGATTAAACGTGCTGACGGTCTGAATGCAATTTTTTCTTTCATAAAATCATCTCCTTAATTTTTCCTGCAATTTTTTCCGCCATAAGTGGTGGGACAGCATTTCCAATCTGTTTAAACTCTGCTGTCATTGGTCCTTCAAAATAATAGTTATCGGGAAAAGATTGTAACCTGGCTGCTTCTCTTACAGAAATTGAACGCAGTTGGTTTATGTCAGGATGAATAAAATAATTAGCATCTTTAGCAAGATGCGCAAGCACAGTATGGGAGCAAGGCAAGTCATCAGCAACAACTTTAAACCTATCAAGGAAGGATTTTTGATTGTTGTGTGTTCTGTATTTTTCAGGAACATCCGTATACATAAACCGTTTTTTATGTTTTTCCCACATTTCTATAGTTAGACGATATATTTTTCTATCTCTGTTATTGATTTTTCTTGTGATATGGAGAGTTAATAAATCTTCTTTAGAACGCAGTCCATATTTTTTAAGATATGAAGTTGGTTCTGATACATAGTTGACATTTGTGATTTTTTCTCCAGGTAGCAAAGGAGGTAGATCTACCAGAATATCCCTTACCTTATAATTTATACTCTCTTCATTCTGTTTAAATTCAGGGTAATAAAAATCAAACTCTTTTCTCCACCCGATCACTATAACTCTTTTTCTGTTTTGAAGCACTCCAAAGTCACATGCGTTCAAAATTTTATAATCCACAACATAACCAGCATTTCCAAAATGTTTTTTCACATCTCCCCAGAGCTTACCTTTACCTGCAGACAGAAGTCCCGGAACATTTTCAAAAACAAAAACTTCCGGTTTAAATCTCTGTAAAAATTTAGCATATAACTTATAAAGATAATTTCTTGGATCTTTTTCCATACTATATGGATCTCTCGCTCTTCCGACAAGAGAATATGCCTGACAGGGTGGCCCTCCAATTATTACATCTATTTTTTTCAGTTTTAATCTTGCGAGTCTCTTCTCAATATTTTTAAATATAACAAAAAGGTTGTCTTCTCTAATCTCTTTATTTATCACTCCAGTTTCTATGTTTTCAGGAAGATAGGAATATAATTCACCACGAGATATCTGTCCTTTTAGATAATTATGATATACAAAAAGTTTTTTTCGTTTCTTTAGGTAATGATAAGCAAGACGAGTTTTTGTTGTCAATGATGAATATTTGTCCATCTCTATGTGTGCTACAGGAGTAAAGCCAGCTCTCATAAATCCTTCAGCAAGGCCACCTGCGCCTGCAAAAAGTTCTATATATGTAATTTGTTCAGTCATTACTTTATTACCTCCCAGTGCCCACCTTTAGCCGGGCCAACTCTCTTGATAATATTAAGATTTTTCAGTTTAGCAATGTTATTTCTTATATTCTTTTCATTGATGTCTACAATTTTAGATAATTCTCTTTGTGTAACAAAATTATTTTTCTTTATTTCAGCAACAACCCTTTTTTGATTTTTGTTTAATTTTATCAGGTCTTTTTGTAGGTCTCTATTCAGGTCTTTTTGTAGGTCTTTTCTTGCATACTCAAAACCCTTGCCATCAATAACCCGCCTCTTATAGCTGTTTACCTGCAAATCCGGCCTCTGAAAAGTTACCTCAAATAATCTTTTCGAAAAATATATATTTGCCATAGGCAGTACATATTTTTCCATTGCCCTTTTTATCCTTAAAAATCCTGAACCTGCTTTTTCAACCAGATCAATGCGCTCCAGGTTACTGAACAAAAAAATATTATGAGGATAACTACCTCTCATTAAATCGTCCACAGTCAGCGATAAATCCATAATAACAGGATTGAGGAATTTGACGCTTTCTATATTAATATTAATCAAAATCGGAGCAGTAGAAAAATAATCCCTATGAACGATTGAGTTAATTAAAGCCTCTCTCAATGCCTCTTCCGGAAGTTCTAAATATTCTTTTCTATAGGTACTTTTTATTACGTATTCGGTATTTAATTTGCTTTTTATATATTTTATGGCGTCTTCAAAATTGCTGAGTAAATCTCTTGAAAATTCCTTTTTATCAATTATTGTACTACTTGTTCCCTGGTATAACACACATTGAATTGTCGCATTCCTTAAATACTTTGTTATATCCTTCGAAAACAATAAAATTCCTGAATAATTTAATTTTTTATTTCTGAAAAACCCAAGATTTGACAATAATTGTTTATAATCCAGATGGTTATTAATTTTTGCCTTCTTCAAAAATCTATTGTAGGCTTCGTTTGAAAAATCCTTAAAATAAAAATCTATGAATTTCTCGTCAAAAACAATCCCTCCATTTTCCTGGAAAAATTTCTTTATCTCATCTCTTTTTAATTTTTGCGAATTTGCACCCACTCTTACGAAAAATCCCTGCGAGCAGGTATATGGTTTATTCTTACCTTCCGAAACATAAATAACTGCTAATTCTCCAACTTGTTCAACCTTAACAGAAAAAGCCGGGTCCATGTTTCTTGCAATATCTTGAATTATAGAAATATCTCTATTTGTTAATTTATAACCAATAACTTCCAAATTGTCCTTTACCCCAAGGATTATCCTTCCTCCGGAGGCATTGGCAAAAGCGCATATCTCTTTTACTATTGAGTTATTCAATGTCTCTTTAAATTCTAAGTTATATCCTTCTGATGTTTTAATCAACTCGGATAACTCTTTTTTATTCATCATAAATCCTCCTTTAAAAGCTCCTGAATCTCTGCGGTAACTTCTTTAATGTCCTTTTCAATTTCTTCCAATGGTCTCGGAGGAACATATTTGTAAAAATATTTGGTAAAGTTGATCTCATAGCCAATTTTGTCTTTTTTTCTGTCCATCCAGGCGTCAGGATAATAGGGCTTAACCTCTCTCTCAAAATAATCCTCGATATCCTGTTTTAAGGGAATCTTTTCCGAATCTCTTAAATTTGAATCTGGCAATTTATGCCCTTTAGCATCTAAAACATAATCCGCCGCATCATCATGTTCAGATAAAGTTAAAATAATATTTTTTATAAAATTTGATGATAAATTAAATTCTTTCAAAGCTATTTGCACTTTTTTTTCAAATTTATCCCATTTTTTGTAAAGATTACCCCCTATCGTTTGCAATGCTTTAATTATTGCTTTTTGTTTCTCTCTTCCATTTTTTTCTTCCTCTAATTTTTTCTCTAAATTTTTATTTTTACTCTCTGCTAATTTTGCAAATGCTTTCACAGAATACAGATTCTCCAGCCGTTCTTCTGTAATTTGATAATTCAACTGCAACGGTCTTTCGACAATCACTTTTGCATAACCAAATTCTTCGTTATTAAAAATCTTGCAATATTTATTTTCTTCAAAATTATCATAGAGAGTAACGATTGTTTTAATATCATTATCGCTTAACTTATTTCTTTTATTGCCTAAGCTTTTACGCATCTTCTTAAAAAAGGATTTAGCGTTTACTAATTGAATCTTACCTCTTCTATTTTCATTCTTTTTATTACTCATAATCCAGATATAGGTATTAATACCAGTGTTGTAAAATAGCTGGTTGGGTAGCGCAATGATTGCTTCAATTAGATCATTTTCCATAATCCACTTACGGATATTGCTTTCCCCGGAGCCTGCATCCCCGGTGAATAATGGAGAGCCGTTGGTAATAACGGCAATCCTTGATTTTTCATCTTTTGTATTCATTTTGGATATCATATGCTCCATAAAAAGCAACTGTCCATCATTAATTCTTGGGAGCCCTGCTCCAAATCGTCCGCTAAATCCATATTCTGCTTCTTTTTTTACTGCATCTTCATCCTTTTTCCACTCCACACCGTAAGGAGGATTAGAAATGATATAATCAAATTTCATATCAGGAAACTGGTCTTTAGATAATGTGCTCAAAGGTCCTGCAATCTTATTTTCACCCTCTCCCTTGATTAACATATCCGATTTACATACTGCGAATGTCTCTGGCTGTAATTCTTGACCAAATAATACAACCTTGACATCTTTATTGATAGAATTTATATAATTCTCTGAGCCAGTGAGCATGCCTCCTGTTCCGCAGGCAGGGTCATAAACAGTTCTGATCAAATCCTTTTTCATTATCTCTTCTTTACTGCCGGCAAACATTAAGTGTGTCATTAGCTTTACAACTTCCCTCGGTGTAAAATGATCTCCCGCCTCCTCATTTGACTGCTCAGAAAATCTCCTTACCAATTCCTCATAAATTGTTCCCATCTCTTGATTTGAAACTTTATCCGGATGCAAATCTACTTTAGATTCTGAAAATTCTTTAATCAATAAAAATAATAAATCTGCTTTTTCCAGCTCAGAAATGTGTTCTCGCATTTTAAAATTTTCAAAAATATCTTTCACATTCTGGCTGAAACTTTCCATATAATGTAATAAATTATCCTTGATATGATCTGGGTCTTCTAAAAGTGATTTAAAATCATATTTCGAATAATTGTAAAAGTTGTGTCTTGATGCAGACATCAGAACATCATCAAGATTTTCAAATTCATTTTTATATTTATCATATGTTGTCAAAATATCTTTTTTGGTATCATTTAAAACACAATCAAATCTTTTTAATACCGTAAGGGGCAGGATTATTTTTTGATATTCATTTCTTTTATATACTCCTCGAAGCAAGTCTGCCAAACTCCATATAAAATTAACTTTTTCCTGAAAATTTCCCATTTTTCACCTCATCTATTCATCATGTCTTTTTCATTAAAACTAAAATAGCCATCTTTTGATAT
>Ga0222684_1000317_pt1 | contig 12254 bp, 12 predicted proteins | sample AntAcemetage1075_FD_181150 | JGI IMG/M metagenome (GOLD analysis project Ga0222684, IMG submission 181150) | Saline water microbial communities from Ace Lake, Antarctica - #1075 | ecosystem: Environmental > Aquatic > Non-marine Saline and Alkaline > Saline | place: Antarctica: Ace Lake...
AGTATCGCTTCTCTCAGTATAACTTAATCCTTTATTAAGCATAAGAAGTTCAATTGCTTCTCTAAAAGTTTTATCTTTAAGATTTAGAGTCAATTGTCCGGTTACTGAATCATCAAGCATTATATCTATCCCTGTTAATTCAGATAATCCTCTAATTACATTAACTACATCCTCTTCGAAAACATTTAGAGTAATGGGTTCTGTATAAATGTCTAAAATTGAAATCTTTGGCTCCTCTTCTTTTTCAATTTTTACTGCTTCACTCTTAACCGGGGTTACCGTAAATATCTGTTCTTCAGGCGCCTTAAATTCGGTATAATCATAAACATCGACATAAATCAACCTGCTATCCGATGATAATTTTACTTCATAATCGGATTTCTGAAATAAATCAACTACAAATCGAGTAATGGGAATGGGTTCACTTTCGAATTGCCTACACATTACCTGTTTTACTGACCCCATATTTAGAAATAAGATATCTCTAACTAATTCATCAATACTGTAGTTGGCATTTTTTACATCAATTATTATTCTCTCAGGTGCCTCTAAATAAGAAACTTCATAATCTAAGATTTCCCCACTTGCTTTGATGGTAAGATGAGTATAATTGGGTAATTTTTTATACCAGATATTAGTCATGGTAATATCTGTTGAATTGGCCGCTGCGGCACTTAACACAAAGGAAGTTATTAAAAATAATATCAAAATAAAAATTAATAAATTTGTTTTTATTTTTGGTACAGTGAAAAAACTCCTCGATTGAGATTGCTTCGTCGCTTCGCTCCTCGCAATTACAGAGGAAGAATCATTCCTCTCTATGACAGGGGAATCTATTTTTTGCCCACTGTCGTTCCTGCGAAAGCAGGAATCTATTTTTCTAAATATTACTGTTTTTTCATTCATTTGTAGCTTCCTCACCTCCTAATTTTATAGAAAATTCATAATCGTTAAGTTCAATAATTACTTCATCTTTTTTTATTTCTTTTACGATATATCTGTCTAATAAAATATCGTACAAATTAGCAATAAAAGTTTCTTCATTCATTTCAATAATTGCTACCTTATTGTTTTTTGAACCAATTATTCCGGTTAGCTTTGTCCCCGGGGGTAATTCCGGTTTGATGAATCTTAAAGCACTCCCCTCTTCTCCTTCTTCTTCCTTCCCCGCTGTTTCTTCTAAAAAGTAAGAAGTGCTCACCTTTTGAAAAGGATTTCTATTGCTTGGCGGCTCATAAGGTTCATAAACGAATATTTTTTCTTCGTACCCTTTCTTTCTATTTTCCATTTCAATTTCAAATTCAGTCTTTTCTTTTACTGCCGGTTCAACCTCCGCTTTAGGTTTAACTACAGTTGCAGCAGGAACTGCAACCGATGCAACAGTAGCCTTCACAGGACTTTCAGGAAATAAAAGCGGATAACCCCATAAATAAAATGCACCGGCAGCTATTATAATAATTAGTAAAATAAACAGTGTTTTACCTGTTTTGCTCCCACCGCTTTCTGATTTTTTAAATAAACTTCCGATAGATATCTTTTTCATATTTTAATTAGAACCCTCTTTTCTTAGGACATAGCTAAACATATTGATGGAAATATTTAATTTATCGACTTCATTTCCTGCCTTGCCTAATCTTAATGATTGAACATCAATTATTCGTGGTAGATTCTCTATCCTATCTAAATAGGCTATTAAATCAAAGTAGCTGGCAGTTAAGCTCATAGATATAGGCATGTTTCCGTAAATTCTATCTTTCTGCCAGGAAATATTTTGAGGAGTAAAATTAGTAAAATCAACATTAAATTCGGTTAGGGTATCCTGCATCATTACCAACAAATCTGGTATTTCTTTCTCTTTAGGCAGCATAACTTCTAAGAATTCTAATTTCTTTAATAAAGCTGCATATTCTATTTTTAAAGGACCGAGCCGCGCGGCAATTCTTCTACCTTCGATAATTTTATTAGCGGTAATCTCAATATCTCTGTCTAATTGCTCAATCCGCTGCACTCTTGGTTGATAGACATAAGTATAATTAACGTAAGTAAAAACAACCAAGGCTATAAATATTATAAATCCAGTCGTACCTTTAGATAATTTCATTTTACTCTACCCTCTTCGGAATAAATAATCCCGACAGTTTAAAGTTTACAATCTCTACTTCAGTATCTTCTTCTTTGATTTTACTCTTTCTAACAGAACCTAACTCAATGTTATCAAAAGTAAGGTCATCCATTAAGGTTACCATATACTTAGCAACTAAATAATTATTATAAGTATGGGCATTAAAATTAAAAGTCTGATTAGCGCTTAAAGAAAGATTATCTATCCAGACTTCATCCATAAGCGAAGCACTATACTCACCCAATATCCGGGAAAAATGAGTTTGATTTTTAATTAAGCCTTCAATCACCTGAATTCGCGCTTCAACTATTTTTTTATCTTTTTCCAGGTCTTTTACTTCTTTTATTACTTTCTCAAGGCTTGCTAATTCAGTTTTCATGGTTTTAAGTTGTTGTTCTTTATAATCTATTTGTAATTCCAAATAGTAATATACATAAGCAGTGCCAAATACTAAAAGCACAAAAAATAAAATAATCAATATTCTTCGTATACTAAATTTTTGTTTTTCCCTATATTCAATAGGCAGAAGATTAATATTTGCCATTTTTCTACTTACCTTTCTCTCATTGCTAATCCGAATACCGTAGCCAAAGAATCTTTTAATTTTTTTATTCTTTCAATATCAAATGCTCTTTCGTCTATCTTTATCCCTTCAAGGGGATTCCCAATTATTACCGGAATTTCAAATTGCTCACTCAACAAATTTTTAATATTATCTATATTAGCACAACCACCGGATAATATCATCTTATTATATTTAACTTTTTGACTTTGCGTTTTATAATAACTCAGTGACTTTCGCACTTCTTTAGTTATTCGATTCAATATTTTTATCATTATCTTTTCGCTTTCAATCTTCTTTTCTTCCTCTGCTTCCGGACCTAATACTATTTTAGTCTCTCTTTTAAGCTTTTCTGCTTCATTAAAAGATAGATTTAAAGATTTAGCAATTGCTTTAGTAATATCATTCCCTCCGACTAAAATATTTCGGGTAAATTTTAAATTACCTTTCTCAACCAAAGTAAGAATGCTACCGCTTGCCCCAATGGATAATATTATATCAATAATGGTACCTTCTTTTTCTTCTTCTTTTTTATAAGTAAGATGATTTTTGAAGATTCGAATATTTGCAGAAGAAACTACATCTACTATTTTTGGTATTATCCTTATTTTTTTTAATACTTCCATATAGGGTTGGACGATGGTCTTTGGAGCTGCAACTAAAAGAACTCTCATCATCTTATTCCCATCTTTTTCCACAAATTCATCTACTTTCTCAGCATCAATAATAGATTCGTCTAAGTCATAGGGGACATATTTGGGGGCTTCCCACATTACTCCAGCCATTAATTCTTTATCTTCCATTATAGGAAGAACAATCTCTCGGATTATAACCTTTTGCCCGGTTATGGCTATAATTGCTTTTCTATCCCTTATGCCGCTTTCTTTTAACAACTCAGTTAGAACATCGGCAACAACAATGGGATTGAGAATCTCTCCATTGTCGATAGCACCTTCCGGGCTAAGAATAATTCCATAATTATCAAGCTCGTAACCATCACTTACTTTATGTACTTTTGCTACTTTAATTGAGCGTAAACCAAAATCTATTGCAAACATATCTACTCCTTGTTTCTGTGTTTCTGTCATTCCCGCGAAAGCGGGAATCCATCCCTCTTGTCATTGCGAATCCTTATATTCCTCCCCTTTAGGGAAGGAATAACTAACAATATTTCCTCCCCCTTGAGGGGGGAGGACTAAGGTGGGGGTGAAGTGTTTCCCCTATTGTCATTGCGAGCACCGCTTGCGGTGCGCGGCAATCTCATATTACATTATTTAATCCTTGAGTATAACTTAAAAAATTCCTCGTTTCCTCTAAACACATCTCAATGACTTCTTTTATATTTTCTAACGCCTTGTCTATAGTTTCACCATACGAATGACAACCCTTAAACAGCGGGCAAGTTACGATATAATATCCATCTTCATCAATTTCAATAATAATCGGTAAATGTATTTTCTTCATTTCTAATCTCTCCATTCTAAATCCATCATATTCATATATCATTGCAAACTCGTCTTTGACGAGCGTGGCAATCTCATATTACTATATCATATCACCGTAATCTTATCATATTATTTTCTTTCTGCTTTCTTTGCTCGATTAAGTTTGCAATTCTTTCCCACACTATAACTATCCGCTATTACTATACGCCAACCTAAAGTTCAAGCCCACATCTTCTCTTAGACTCGATACTATATACTCGATGCTCGATGCTGTCTTGTATATTCTCCACAACTTTTTGAAAAATAATTTAAAAATATTTAATATACTTCTTGCCAGGAAATTACAGAAATAGTAGCCTCTCCTGCTTCTCCTCCTCCTTCAGGAGGTAGATTGGCTCCGCTGTCAGCCAAAGCAGTATAATAATAAACTTTTGTACTTCCATTCTGAGTGTAATTATTAGCAATTACTGAACCATAGATATTACCTCCACCGTGATTACTCACTGTTCCATTGGGCGCATATATGATTGCGAAAATATCATTAGCAGAGTTAATATTAATATCACCGTTCACAGACATTATAACTGGCATAGCTTCTGGATTAATATCTCGAGCTCCTCCGAAAGAGATATCTCCATCAGCGACAATCGTCCCAGGGCCATTGAAATCTCCACTACCTTGAACTACAACTTCACCGGTAACATAAACAGTCCCCCCCAAGGTAATATCTACATCACCACCTACATACAAATCACCATCGATAAAGATAGGTCCTAAGGTTAGCGCTCCACTTCCAGATATTGTGTAATCATTATCCTGAGATTCTCCCATTTGGGCTTCCGTCATATAACTTTCCGAGTCGATAACTGGAAAATCATCGGGAATAAATCCTTCGCAAGCGGCAATTGTAGCTCCTTGATTGAGAGGTTCTGCTAAATTTTCATAAACAGTACCCTGCACATTGGATTTACCGCTAACCGTTCCATTGGCATACACATCACCGTAAACAACCCAACCATTGCCAATAACGATATCACCATTACTTTTGATATCTTCCTGAATGGTTGAACCCCATCCGGTAAGATTAATATCTCCCAGAGTATTGATGCCTCCATTAACGGTCATTCCACCATTTAGCGTTATATCTTGATTAGAATTTATATTTCCGCTAACTATATTCCCGGTCATATTAATATCTCCTTCAGCATCTATATTCCCACCAACTTCCGAACTCCAACTATTAGATGTGACCGTTCCTCCGCTACTTATATCGCCCTCGACTTTTCCACTACTTGCTATCACTACATCTCCCTCGGTATAAACATTGCCTTCCACCTTAGATCCACCTCCGGACACTGTAACTGTACCCAGGGCATCTACATCTCCTGATATTATTGAACTCCCGCTTAAATAAACAGTGCTGTCAGTGTTAACATTTCCCTTTATCTGCCCACTCCCGGTTATCGTCACCTCATCTAGCGTGTTTACATCACCATCGATCGTACAGGATCCCGGTACATTAACTGCCCCCTGAGCATAGACATTACCTTCTCCTTCGACTATAATAGGATTTCCACTTTCATCAAACCCACTATAAGCTTCTATTATAATATCTCCTCCAGTTCCTAAATCAGTTTTAGAGGCGATAGCATATTTGAAGATAGAAGAAATTTCACCATCTCCACCAGAACTCGTACTTTCAACAAGAACTTTTATCTTTCTCATAGCCTTATTCACTCTTCCGGTAGAGATAAGTTGAACCTGATCAGATGGCAATGAACCTATCTCTACGGTAAAAGTTCCATCTCCTAATACTACAAAACCTTCTTCATCTTGATCGTCAAATATTCCATCCCATTCAAAATCATTTTTTAATTTTTTAATTGACCTTTGTACTCCAGATTCTGCTATATAAAAGGCTTTCGTGGAATCTTCTTGCAGGGAAGATAATTTAATATCATTACTGGTCATGGTAAGTAATGCTACTGCTAAAGTAGCTATAACAAAAGTAAAAATTAACGTAGTCAAAAGAGCCATTCCACTTTGATTCGATAACAAAACTTTAATTTTTCTATTTTTATAATTCTTCAATTTCATATCTATCACTCCTTATAAACTGATAAATTAATAAATTTACTAATTTACCTATTGGCCAATTGACCAATTAATTTATTCACCAATTTACCCATTTTCCAATTCATCAATTAAATCAATCGTTAGTAAAGAAAATAATAAGAATACAAGAATAAATTGTATCGAATATTACCTTTCCTCACATAGGACAGACCTCTCGCCTATATAATTATTCTTATAAACCAAAATTTCTCAAACTAACATCCGTATTTAAAGTTATGTCGGGATTACCGTCATCATCAACATCAACTTGTAAATCAATATGAACTTTAGATATTTCATCACTTTCACTACTTGGGGTTTTTTCGATTTCGTTGCTATTCCAATAAGTAACCTCAAACACTAATACATTATCTATTACTATTGAACTGTTTCCACTTTTTTGTCGATATACTTTTTTATCTCCTGAATTACAATTGTAAGTGATATCTCCATTAAAAGGACTGTTAAAAGAAATGCTGGATAAAGTTGAACTATTATTAATTGAACCAGCTTCTCGAATCTCTTTTACCATCCTATCCATAGCCTGACGAGCTTCTCTTTGTGCTTTTAATTGACTTTGCCCGGCTACCCAGGATTTAGTTCCTCCGGTAAAAAAGGTTACTAAACCTAAGATAATTATTCCCAGAATAGCCACTACTATCATCATTTCAATAAGACTAAAACCATTTTTATTTTTTATAAAATTATTTTTTATTTTCATTTTCTTCTCTAACATATTAAAATATTTCTTTATTTGTTCTTTAAAAACATTTTGGAATATATTAACTCCGTAAAACTATGTTCAATATTCAATTTAAGGATTATTTTTCTTCATTCTTCAGTGGGGAACTGAACGATACAGTGTGCATAATCACAATCTTGACCCATATCACTTTGAATTCGGTCAAGATTTGTAGTGGAGGTAATAATCAATCCTTCCGAACCTCTGGGATATGCTGTCCCTGTACCAGCACTTGCTAAAGTTTCTCCTTGTATGGATGCCTCATCTAATGCCCTTACCTCATTGATTGTCTCACTCCAAACATGTTCTTCGGGTTGATTATTATCTGTTCTTGTTCCGGAGACATGTTGAACGATCATGTATTTGCCGGTGGATTGCGTATTTTCTATGACCCAAACTACATGATGTTTTAAAGATGCGTCTGTAGCAGAAGTTCTTCTACGACTCGTTAACTGAGTTGTGGAAAGAACTTCCACTGTTTCCCCTGCGTCATCAAGACCTACGTTAGCATTTTTTACATAAGTATATTGACAATGTAAAAATGTTTTTGTAACATCGAATAAAGGTGCTAGTAAATTTACAGTTGAATTGCATGAATCAAAAGGTACCCTTTGAATATCTCTCCAATTAGAACCGGTAAATTCTACCACAGCATAAGAAACCCGACCTGTATCCTTAGCTCGGCCTCTGGTAAAACTAGGTTTCCACTTTTTTGAACCCTGAGCTATAAATTCAGCAGTAAAAAGACACTCATTCCATTCACCACTTCCGGTATTGCTTCCGGACTGACCGGTGATATAAATGACTGCTTTGTTTATATTTGAGATATTGGATAAAGAATCACCATTCTTTTTGATTTTAGTTGATGATAAGGATAATCCTCCCACCGCAGTTCTAACTTTAATTTCATTTTTTCCACCCTCGGCTCCGATATACTGAATGATTTCCCATGTCACTCTACAATTATTTGTTGACCCTACTCTCTCAAAATTGAATGAATTAATAATATTTCCAGGATTAGATATTTGGACTGTAAAATCCATTAAACTCTGATTTCCGCCTCCATCAGTTTTCCCTATGCCGGTAAGCCGTGTATTCACAATCCGTACAAAACAATCTTCAGCGGTCACACCGGGTTCTAAAGTATAATCATCATCATTGCCATTCGTCAAAGTAAGAATACTACTTCCTGATGGAATGACAGAGTTTCCATGTATTACCTTAAAATCACTCTTTTGACTTACTGCAATACATGTTACAGTTGTTGTAGCATTTATATTTGGACTTAAACTGGTAGTTACTCCTTCAATAATCGCTGTTTTACCTTCTTCGTCTCCAGAGAAAGTCAGCTCAACTGTTGCCTGGCCATCTGCATTTGTTGGATTGTTCAAATTACTGAATGTACCAAATTCCTCCTCCTTACTAAAATTAATAATTTCTCCTTCTAATGGAATTTCATTATCTGTTAAAGTGGCAGTAATAGTACAAGGAGTTCCTGCTTCTATTTCTCCTTCTGAAGGGGATAAGGTGAATGAATATTCCTGCTGCAGTATAGTGATATCTACCGAATCATTGAAACCACAATAGGTTGCCTCGACTTCAATCGTTGTTGTACTTTCCGTATCTGCTGTTAAAATTACTGTTGCCTGTCCATTGGTGGTGGGTGCAGAATCAGCAGATAATCCTCCTTTTCCGGAAAGAATCCTAAATGACACTTCTGTACCGTCGGCTACAAGATTTTCATCACCATCAGTTAAGGTTGCAGTAATAGCTGAAGTACTACCAGGTGTAATAGTCGGTGGATCTGCTTCAACTGAAATGTTAGGAGTATTAAAATAAATAGTATCCGTTTCTGCTACCCCGCAATATGTCGCATCTACCACGGCCGTACCTACCGTATCGGATGTTAAGGTTAGTGTTGCCTCGCCGCTTTCATTGGTAATAGCACTTGAATTACTTAGATCACCGAAATTTGTACTAAATTCCACGATCTTACCAATGATAGGCTCATCATTATCTTTTAAGGTAGCAGTAATGGTAGATGTTTCGCAAGCTGCAAGAGAAGTAGGTTCTGCTACAACTGAAAAGTTAGGAGTATTAAAATGAATAGAATCAGTTGTTCTTGTTATCCCACAATAGGTCGCATTCACCGATGTTATCGTTGCTGTTTTTGATGTTAAAGTTACTGTTGCTTCGCCGCTATCATTGGTATCAGCACTTGAACTGCTCAGCGTTCCATCAAAATCAGTGTTAAATTCTACGCTCTTACCAATAATAGGTTCAAAATTATTATCAGTTAGGGTTGCAGTAATAGTTGAATCTTCGCAAACTGCAAGAGAAGTAGGCTCTGCTTCAACTGCCAAAGTTGGTGACATACAGCTTATATCAATAGTACCAGATATTTCTCCTGATGATGCGCTGATCGTAACAGAAGATTGATCAATTAATGTTAAAGTGACTTGTGCAATCCCATTTACAGTTGGGACAATATGAGGAGAAAGTTCACCTGTTCCATTGGTAACAGAAAAAGATATCGCTACACCGTTGGGAACAAAATTTCCATTAGTATCCTTAACAGTTGCAATAATATTCGTGGTATTGCAACAAATAAGTTCTGAGGAAATAGGATCTGAAATAAGTTCTATGATACCAACTTCTACATCCGGTTCTGAAATCCCCAAATCATATAAAACCATTTCCAATTTGATACTTTTCTCATTTTCTTTTCTATCCTGCCAAGTAACTGTTACAGTTATTAGATCATCAGCTTCATCTTTTTCTGGCACGATATTATAAATTTTCCCTGATATGGTCTCAGAGGGATAATTATCCTTAATAGCATTATTATTTTTAATATCTTCCATTATTTTTTGAGCAATATTAGTTGCTACGGTTCGCTCTCTGGCATCAGCCATTCCCTGAAAACCGGTACTAAATGCTAAAAATATTCCAAATATAACCATAGCTAAAATTACGACTGCGACCATTAATTCGATTAGGGAAAAACCATTTAGAGATAATTTTCGATTTATTTTTAACATTCAAATCACCACCGATATTAAAGTCAGTATATAGTATCGAGTATCGAGTATATAGTAAAATCAAAAACATAAGAACCTTCCAGATTAATCTGCCAGTTAAGAAAGATAGTGTCGAGTTTATAGTATATCGTAAATTTTTAAGATAAGAATATTTTATATATTCTCTTATTGTGTATATTCCCTATTTATAAGCTTTTTAGCCATTAAAATCAGTATATAGTATTCAGTATGTAGTATATAGTAAATTATCAAGATTAATAATATTTTTAATTAGGTTAATTTATAATTTTTTAATTAATTGGTTAATTATTCGACAAATATATTTTATTTTTTCAATTATTGCGGAGCCAGATACGCTGTGTTATCTGCTGTTACGCCCCTCTTGAATGTCAAGGATTTTATGCTCATCGTTTCATGAGAGAACACCTTCACAGGCCTACCCTGTACTCAATGATTTTTTCGAGTTCAGCGTTTAGATGAGGAATATCTTCTTTAACGGTTTTCCAGACAATATCTAAGTTTATGTCATAGTAGCCGTGGATAAGCCGATTACGAATCCCGACAATGCCACTCCAAGGAATTTTAGGATATTTCTCTCTGAACTCTGAAGATACACCGACGGCAGCCTCACCAATAATCTCCAATAGATGGACAAGCGAGAGGCACAGCATCCTATCAGTATCCAGATCAAGTCGTGTTTTATCAGCAGAAAACAACAATACTTCACGGGTTGCATCCAACATATGATGAACACGAACCAAATCAGCTTTCAATGTACACCGCCTCCGCCTCCGCTAACACATCATCACGAAAGTATCTACTCAAGTCATTGGGAGTTCTCAAATCGACCTTTTGCCCGCCGAACATAGAAGAAAGCTCTTCTTCCATCTTAATCAAATTAAAAAAACCCGGTACATAGCCAATTTCAAATTCAACAAGCACATCAATATCACTACTCCGCGAAAAATCATTATGCAAAATAGAGCCGAACAAAGACAAACTTCGGATATGATTCCGTTTACAAAACTCAACAATCTTCCGCTTCGATAACTTAAGATCAAACTTCTTCATCAAACAACCCTCTTATCCTCAAGATATTATCTTTTAACATCATAAGACCAGCCAACCGGTTATTAACCAACCCTGATTTTGAAAATTTTTAATCTTTTCAGTCATTCTTCTCTTTCTTTAACTATATACTAATTTACCAATTAGCTAGTTTTTCTTTTATTTTTTCTTTACTATATACTACATGCTCGATACTATATACTGTTTTAATTTACCAGTTTTCAGGAGGTTCGGTGCTTATTCTTACTCGAGCGGTTACCGGAGTCATAATTACATAAAGAACCTTTCCTCTTTTATTTTTTAAAGTAACTGTCCCACCCATACTGGGAACTCCATTGGGATAAAAATAAACGTTGTCATCAGTAAAATTTGTATTAAATAAATCAATATCTTCTAATATTATATCATCAATCAATTCTGTTTGCTTGTAAATCCTATATCTATCCAATGTTGGCCAAAATTGTAATTTATAATATACTCCTTCATAAAATGCCCTTGATTGAGTATCTTTTAATTCCGAGCTTAAAAGTGCTGCTGCTCTATTTAGTTTACTCCATTGCATTAAGCTACTTATACCATTTATTGAAAGAACAAGCAATAAGGATATTATTCCTATTACAACCATTAGCTCGATAAGAGTGTAACCCTTGGTACGATTAGTGCTACGTTTCATACTGCTTTTGTTTAGCGTTCCTTTTTATTATTTTCAATTATATAGTTTTTGTTGCAAAGTCTTTTGTTTTTCCTTTTTAGACTAAAGAACTGAAATATAAATACATCCCATATTTCTTCTGGATTCCCATTTTCATGGGAATGACATATAAGTTTTTTATAAAGTAACCTCTACTTCTTTAGCAATAATTCCTGGCTTTGTTTTTATCTCGTTTACTTTTTCCATTCCTTCTAAATAACAAAGTATTGCTTCTTTCGCATTCTTCATAGCATCTTCTTCATTTTCACCTTGAGTAAAACAGCCATCAAGTGCAGGAACAGAGACATTAAATCCTCCTTCTTCGGCTGGTTCCAAAACCACTATAAATTTCATATATTTTTTCTCTTGTTTTATAATTATTTTTCTTTAATACTGGATTCCTGCTTTCGCAGGAATGACAAAAGGAACAGGTTCATCATGCTTTTTTAAGCTTTCTAAATATCCCTT
>Ga0222684_1000322_pt1 | contig 12207 bp, 21 predicted proteins | sample AntAcemetage1075_FD_181150 | JGI IMG/M metagenome (GOLD analysis project Ga0222684, IMG submission 181150) | Saline water microbial communities from Ace Lake, Antarctica - #1075 | ecosystem: Environmental > Aquatic > Non-marine Saline and Alkaline > Saline | place: Antarctica: Ace Lake...
CTTTAATCATGATTTGACAACAATTCAGAAAGAGGCCATAATAAAATATTTTGATGCAGATATTCAAAAGGCAGGAGAAAAAACTTTGATTGCATTGGAGTATGCACCACATTGGAAATCTGGAAAATTAAAACAAGAGGTGCAAATACTCAATGATGAAACAAAATGCAAGGAGGATGCTTTAAATCAAGAATTTGAGGCATCGTGCAATGGAGGTGTGATATGAGTTTTATTCATTTCATAAGAAAGTTAAATATATATTTTGGATTTTCAAAATGCGAAAATTGTGAGAGAAAATTGGGCAGGTATGTAACAATCATTGATGGAAAAAGAGTGTGTGAGATTTGCTCAAAAATAAACCAAGTTGATACAATGATTAAATTTATTGAAATGGAAAATGATAATCTTGATAAGGAAATAAAAGAATTAAGAATTTTTCATAAAAGATTTTTGATACTCCATCCAATTTTGAAAGATATTATTGCAGGGAAATATATTAAAATTGAAAGGGAGGATCAAAATGGAGGACAATAAAGAAATTCCACAATTGAATGTTACAGCAAAATGGTTGGATAATCTTTTTGAAAGAATAACCAAGATAACAAACATTGAAAGAATTTGCAGATCAGGGATGCCATCAGATGAGAAAGGATTGGAGAATTATGATGGAGAGCAACAATCTGAATATAAAGCAAGAATGTTGGATTTATTGATTGATGAGATTGAGATGCTCTTGCCTGATGTTAAGAGAAAATTAAAAACTGATGATTATAAACAAATCTCTTTGAAGATGAATATCATTAAAGCAAAATCAAGAGATCCATTTCTTAATTCAATTCAAGATCATGTATCCCACACAGATCCTGAATATTATCTCACACAAAATTTTGGTTTGGTTTTGAGAAACCTTTGCTCAATAAGGGCAGATATTGTTGGTGCATTATCTCCATTGCTTTATGGGGAAACAGAAACAGCAAATGATCGGAGGAGTATAAGATGAATAAAAGGGCAAAGGAATTTTTGAATTGTTTAGGCAATGGAAAATCAATTTATGAGTTGGAAAATGAGAATGATCTTATTGATGAAATAACGGAGGGGTATGAAGATGAGTAATGATGAAGTTTCATTTATGGATGCAGATGATTATTCAGTAAGACAAGAGGGTGCAAGTTTTAAAGAGATTTGTTTGAGGCATCTCTCAAAGATTTCTGAGTTAAGCACGAGGGAATTTAAAAGAGGGTATATGAAAAAGAAACCAATCGCAACATCATCAGGTGTGTATATGGCAGAGGAATATGTTGAGGACGGCAGGAAAGCATATATCAATGCAGTTGATTGTTTCCATGATCTTTTGTTGCCTCACTTTGATAAGATAATGAGTGAGAGGAATAAAGAAATTGATGAGGATCTTAATTCAAAATTAAAGGTATACCAAGAGGATACAAATTCAGATGCAGATGATTGGGTTGATGAAAAATTGGAAATTAAAAGGAGGTTGTTTCAACAATTATCTCTGTTATTGAAAAGATTAGGATATTTGGAAACAAAGGGAATTACACAATAAGATGGGAGGAATGGTAAGAGAAACAGAGCAAAATAATGATCCTTTTTTCATTAAATACATAAATCAAAGAATAAGGCAAAACAAAAACTTTGTGTGTTTAATTTCTGGCCAAACAGGATCAGGAAAATCATGGAGTGCATTATCAATTGCAGAGATGCTTGATCCCGATTTTCATATGAGGCAGGTTATATTTAAAGGCACAGAGTTATTGGCCTTAATCAATTCAAATAAATTAAAGAGAGGATCGGTGATCATTTGGGATGAGGCAGGAATTGATTTGAGCAACAGGGCATGGATGAGTGCAACAAACAAACTCCTTAATTTTGTATTTCAAACATTTAGGCATAAAGGATATATCTTATTTTTTACAACTCCTTATAGTGATTTTGTTGATAAGCAAACAAGGAGATTATTCCATTGTGAGATGAAGACAATTAAGATTAATTTCAAAAACAAGACAACAAAGATTAAACCCCTTTTGTTACAATGGGCATCTTTCAAACAAGATTTTTATAGGCATAGATTACAGGTCAATGTTGCAGGTGGTGGGTTTGCACCTCTTGATTTTTGGGATGTACCTGCACCATCAAAAGAATTGATTGATAAGTATGAGATATTAAAAACAAACTTTACATCAAAACTTAACAAAGAGATTGAGGCAGAGTTGAATAAGATTGAGGGTACTAAAACAGATGATGCAGATAAGTTGGATGAACAAAAGAGGATAGTGATTGAGAATGGCATTGTTGATGATGTAAAAGGCAAGAAATCACTCACACAATTACAGATGGAGGTTTTGTTATGTTGGAAAAGAGGTGTATTTTCAACATCAAAGATAGCAGGAGAGTTGGGAAAGAAAAGCGATGCCATCTCCAATCGGATTAAAGCAATGAGGCAAAAGGGCTATTACAAGGAGAAATACATGGAGATGTTACAAGATGTGTGATATTTCAAAGATTTTTTCATTATTGGATACTAATCTGCTCGCCATTAACTTGATTTATAATGTCGCAATCAATCAGGATATTATTGGAGGGTTGGGATGAGAGAGGAAACAAAGGAAAGATTAAAGGATGCATGGCATAAGCATTGGATCTACAAATTGTTTGCATGGATCAGGAGGTTTGGCAGATGAAAGCAGGATTATATATGAGGGTTAGCACAGCAGATCAAACAACTCTTAATCAAGAGTTGGAATTAAAAAGATATTGTGAGATAAATAACATTGAGATATATAATCTGTATAAAGATGAGGGAGTGAGTGGTGCAAAAACATCAAGGCCTCAATTGGATTTACTTTTGCAGGACATGAGAAACAAATGCTTTGATAGTGTTATTGTTTGGAAGTTTGACAGGTTAGGCAGATCAACAGCACATCTCTTGCAGGTGTTGGAGGAGTTAAAGAATAAAGGTATAAGGTTAATTGCTACATCTCAAAACATTGATACATCAACTCCAATGGGCAAATTCTTTTTTGTGATATTATCAGGGTTTGCGGAAATGGAAAGGGAGTTAATCAGAGAGAGGATCAAGTTGGGATTGGAGAGGAGGAGAAAGCAAGGCAAAACAATGGGGAGGCCAAAAGGATCAAAGGATAAAGGTTACAGAAAGAAAGGAGGTTATTATTTGAGATACTCCAATAAACAAACTACCCCTCCCAAAAACAATCAAATACAAGGAGGGGAATTGCAAAACAAATAAAGAGTAGTTTATTTGAACATGGATAAAAGAAAAGACAGAACAACGATCTCAATATCCCCTGAAACTTTGGAGATGTTAAGAAGTAATTTGAAATACAAAGAAAGAAATGGAAAACACTTCACTGAAACTTATGATGATCTGCTTGAAAGATTACTAAACATAAATAATAAATAGTGTGTGAGTATGATTTTATTATGTTAGGAAAAGATCACATCAACATAAGCATTGCTTTTATTCTCCCCTTTCTCATTCCCTTAATCTTTCTTGAAATAGGCAACACCCCAATGATGATGTTCCTCTCATTCATGGTTGCAGTTTTAATTGGATCACTATTGCCTGATGCAGATTGTGGAGGCAAGGCAACTCTTTATTATAGATTTCCTGCAATTGATGGCTTTATGAAAAAGGTTGTTGGCAAATCGGTTGTTTTCATGTTCAATCACCTCATCTCAAAGAAAAAGATCAAAGTAGATCATGAGGTTAAGGATGAACACAGAGGCGTTATGCATTCCCCTGTTGGAGTTTTATTGAGTAGTTTGATGTTAATCCTACCTTTGATAATTTTTGGCCTTGTATTCAAATTATTTAACTGGTTGATTATGTTGGCAATATTCTTTGGGTTATTGATCGGACAATTATTGCATCTCTTTGAAGATAGTTGCACAATCTCAGGGATCAATTGGTTTTTCCCATTCAAAACAAAAGAGTTGAAAGGAAAGATATACACTTTCTCAAAAGATCCTGAGAGAAAAGACATCAGGCCAATGATTTATGCAGGGATATTTTATTTGTTGGTTGGATTATTGTTTTTTGGATATGCATTCAATATTATAAGCAACATAAACTTTTGGTTAATTGCAGGGATAATCATGATCTACAATTCAATTGCTTTGTTTATTATATTCAAACTCTCACAATCAACATCAAAATTCTGGATGTTTAAGAAAGAAACTATCAGGAAAATAAACAAACATCATCATGAATAATAATTGGAATAGGATGAGTGAGATCACAAAGAAAACCCACAGAACTGAGTTGCTTAATTTGGAGATGCAGTTTAGAACAGGGGTGCAGAATAAAATGGCCAACAAGCCAAGCAAGGAAGAAGAAGAAAAAGTTTTGGATAGCATATTGGACTTTAATGAGAAAGTCAAAAAGAGTGGCGTAAAATCCAAGTGGCTATAATATGGCAAAAAGAAAAAAGATGAGTGCAGGAGAGATCGGTGCGATAGTGTTTATCATTATCTTTGCCCTTGTTTGTTTGTTTTCTTATATCAAATACTCAGGATAATAGTGTGTGCGTAAAGTTTAAATATCAAAAAACTGATTTGTTTTCGTGGTTATAACGATCACAAAATTATCCGAATTAACACAAGAGAAAATTTGGACAATTTAGGCCTCAATAGTATCAGGGTAGTTTTTTTCCAAACTTTTATTAAGTGTTATAACACACACTATTTATGACATTAAAGGAATATCCCTCATTTAAGAGGGGAGAATTGTTGCAATATTATGATAAGAAGTTAAGCAAATCAGAAAAGGGGATCATTGAATTATTTTTGAGAAAAGCAACCGCAACCGCAGGAGAAAGGAGGGTTGATGAATACAAGAGAGTTTTAACACAATTCAGATACATTATGAAGAAAGATTTTGATAAAATCACATTGGAAGATACAAGAGAATTTTTGGCATTGTTGAATAGGAGTGATCGGACAAGATCAACAAAGAATGACATCAAGGCAACTATTAAGAGATTTTTGAAATGGAGGTTTAAGGATTGGTGGGAGAGGTTTGATGAGTTGTCGGATTTCAAACTCAAATTTGGAGTAAATGAAAAAAAGATCAACAAAGGAACACTATTATCAAAGCAAGATGTTGAGAAGATTATGAGAGAGGAAAAGAAATTATTTTGGAAAACATTTTTTATCACTCTTTATGAAAGTGGATTAAGGCCATGTGAATTAAGAGAGTTGAAATGGCAACAGGTTGATTTGAATGCAGATGGCAAAGCAAGTGAGATCCATGTGTTTGCAACAAAGACATCAAAGGCAAGAAGTGTTTTTGTCAAAGAGGCCACAGGATATTTAAGAAAGATGAAAGATCTAAGGAACAGAGATGCAGATTTAATATTTCATGCAAAGATGGATATTCATAAACCGATGAATAGAGGTTGGGTGTCTGATTGGTTGAAGAGATTGAGTAAAAGAGCAATTGGCAGAGAGGTCAATCCTTATTTGTTAAGGCACACAAGGGCAACTGAATTATACATCAATTCAAAGATCCCCGACAGCATAGTGCAGAAGTTTTTGGGACACTCCAAAAGCATGAAAGATGTTTATACTCATTTGTCAAGTGATGATGTAAGAGATGCAATGGACAAGAATGTTTATAATTTTGATGAGGAGATCCCTGAAAAAATGAAACACGAGTTAGAATTAAAAGTTGAAGAATTAACAAAGGAATTGAGCAACAGAATAACAAGAGAGGAGATGATGGAAATGATCAAACAGGCAGGAGATCAAACAATCAAGGACACAATGGAAGAACACAAAAAGAAAACAAAAAACTCAAAAAATGCAATGGAGATCATGAATGCCTGAAACAGATTATCTGATTGAGATTGAAAAATTGAAACAGGATACAATTTTTAAGAAAGAATTATTGAAGGAATTGCAAGAGATGTTTAAAATTCTAAAATAAAAAATATTGTTTTTTGGAGGCTGATGTATTTGATAAATGATGAAATATCTTTGATCATGAGGCCTGTGAGGAGGTGTTTTTTTGTGAATACCGACGATAAAATGCAGAAATTTGATGATTTGGAAAAAATTCTATGATCTTACAATTTTTATTAAATAGTGTGTGGCCTGAACAAAACCGAAACATTTAAATAAGTTATATAACTTATTTAAACATGGAAAAACACGAATTAAAATTTGCATCAGGAATAAAGAAGATCCGAAGTGTTAATCTGGATCTTGGTGTGGTTAAAAAAACAAAAAAAATGTATAATGGGAACCTTTCACATCATATTGAGGTCTTGCTTGATCAATGGTGCCAAGAGAAAGATGAGGGGGACAGAGTGCATCAAATTGTTCAGAAAACAATTAAGGATTTAAAAAAAGCGGGATCAACAATGCCTGAAAAAGAGGCAATCAAAATGCTTATGGAAATATCAGAAGATGAAAGAAAGGCACTTTTGGAAACTCCATCATCAATAAGATTAAAACAAGAGTTGGAGGCCGATATTCCAATTCCAACAAAAGATCAAAGAGAACATGCAAAGAAAGTATTGACAGAGATGAGAAAGAAAATTAATGAAAAGGTAAAAGATGGGGGCAAATCATAGTTTAATCATAATCAAAAAAGGCATGGAGTGATGATCAATTGCGAAACATCACATCACTCCACTATCAAGTTACACGAGGCAACAAGATAAGGTTATAAGAAAAAAAGAATATAAAAACCTTTACACACACTATTTCCCTTTTTGGATTGGGTGTTTTGTTATTGTTGCCGTTATAAAATAAATCGCATCATATTGATGCAGGACAACAACAAAATGACAATACAAGACAACACACAAAAAGAGAAAGATGAAAATAATGAATTTCTAAATAATTATATTGGAAAAAAGGTGCATTTGTATCTTAAAAACAAATTTTATTATTTATGTGAGGTTAATCGTATAAGTGAGGTTGGTGGGAATATTTTTGTTGAGATTTTTGATCTAAAAAAGAAAGTGTATCAGTTGATTTCTTTTGAAACAATTTCAAAGATGGAGGTTATTTGTGATGGAAAATAAGCCAGATCTTATGAAAAATTTTCTTGAAAAAAATGCCCTTATGGGAAAAGTTGTCAGATTTGTCATATTTGTCATATTACCCAAAGAGTATGACAGATATGACAGATATGACAGTATGACAAATATGACATTTTCTTATAATGATGTATTTGATAGCGATACACAACAAAACAGAATTAAGTGGGGTTTATTTATTTTACCGAGGGAAAAAAAGGATTTTCATGGATTGAATTATAGTGAAATGGCACAAATTGGTGGGGTTGAAAACATAAGAAATATGGGAAAAATCTGCCAAAGGATGAAAGAGGCAGGTGACATCAAGTTGTATGACAAAGTGTATGACAAGTGTATGACAAAACCGAAAAATTGTTATATTTTATCAGAAAATACCGAAAAAGAGCTTTTGGAATTGGTTGAAAACAAATTTATTGAAAAACTTGAAGATATAAAAAAGAACTTTGAAAAATTTGAATTTGAGGAAAAATTAAAGAATTCCCTTTTTGATTTGAAAGAAAATTTGGGGGATGCAAATTCAAAAGTTTGGGAAATTATTGATCAGAGTATTGTTTTGGATTTCATGAAACTTGTAGAACTAAACCCAACACTAACCGATTTAATTTTGGATAGGCCTGATCAAACACTCACACTTTTAGAGCAAAATTTGACAGAGGAGGCCTCAGGGATATTTCAAAACAAAGGTGTAAGGATAAAAAACCTCCCAAAATTCCAAAAAAAAGAGATCAAGAAAATAAACACATCTGATATTGGTCGCCTTTATTCATTTGATGTTGAAGTCACAACATCTACTCAGATATATCCTGCAACAACATTGATCAAATATGAGTGTTCAGGTTGCGGAACAATAATCACAATAAATCAGAATGATGGAAAATTTGAAGTTAGAGGCAAAAAGCAAGAGCCAAAAAGATGTTCATGTGGTCGCAGGGGAGGATTTAAGGAATTGGCAAGTGACAAGGTGGATTATAGGATTGTTTTATGTGGTGATAATCCTGAAAATATTGAGGACAACACTCCAACAAGAGATAAAAGATTTCATTTTTTGGGAGATATCGCAAATATTGATGAGCAATACATTCAGGCCTCCTCAAAATTAAAAATCATGGGTATACCTATAATCAAAGAAACTCCTCAGGGGGAAGAAATTGATATTAAAGCCATTTGGGTTGAACCAAATGATGAGTTGTTGGTGCTTAACTTTTCAGATGAGGAAATTGAAGAATTTAAAGAATTCTCAAAACAAAACCCTCTTGAAAAAATCAAGAAAGAAACTTTTGATTTATCTGTGTCAGGTCATGAGAGTGTAAAACAAGGTTTGATTTTGCAACAGGTTGGTGGAAATGCGAAAAAATTAAACAATGGTGCATATAAAAGAGGGGATATTCATATGTTGCTTATTGGGGATCCTGCAACAGCAAAATCTCAATTGGCAAGTGTTCAAAAAAAATTGGGAGTGAGGAATGCACAGGCGGACAGCAATAGGGGAACATCAGCAGGATTAACAGGAACATTTGAATATAATCAACAATTAGGACAAAAGGTCAGAATGGGGGGCCTTTTGGATAAGGCAAAGGGAGGGTTGCTTATATGGGAAGAATTGAATGAGGCGGATCACTCTGTTCAGGCCACATTAAAAACTCCCTTGGAAAGTTCAGAGTATTCGGTAACTTTGGCAACAGGACAATTGACAAAAAAATCCCCTTTCTCTTTTCTTGCAACTATGAACCCAAAAAATGGGAATTATCTCAACCCTGAATTACCTGTCATGCAACAAATCCCTTTAAACCCTGCCCTAAAAACAAGATTTGATTTGATCTTTGGCAGATTTGTAAAAACCAATAATCGCAACGAGATTGAAATGATTTTGGAAAAACAAGATTTAAATGAGGATATCCCAATGGAGAGATTTTATTTTTTCAAAAAATATCTTGCATATTGCAAATTACAAAAAACGCAAATACCAAAAGACATCAAAGATTTACTTAACGGATATGTGTCGGCTTTAATTATCTCAAAAAAAGATGCAAATTTTAGAGTTAAGGATACTTTGAACAGATTGGTTGAGGCATTTGCAAAATTGAATTTAAGAGAATATGCGAACAAGGAAGATTTTGAGAATGCAAAAAAATTATTTGAGGATAGCCTGAGATCAACATCAATAAAGTCAGGAGGACTTGATTGGGATCGTTTTATTGAAGTATCAAGTGATGACATAAAAGATCAAGAAGAATTAAAGAGTGTATTCTTGAAATTAACAAAAGATAAGGAGTTTTGTTTTGAGCATGAATTATTTGAAAATTCAAAATTAAGAGATGCGAGATTTAAATATATTTTATACTCCCTCTTGAAAAAAGGCGAAATTGATCAGGATAAAATTAAAAAATCAAAGGAAGCATATCATGGATAAAATAAAAGATCTCAAACTCTTAATTATTTTTCATCTTAAAGATAAATATTATGCGATCCACAATCTTTATGATAAGTTAAGCACAGGTGAAATGTCAAGAACATTTGATCTTCTCTCAGGCTTTGCAAAAAAAGAGGTGCAAACATGATATGTGAAAACTGCAAAAAAAATAAAGCAAGAGCTTTCTTTAATAAAAAAAGAGTGTGTGATGTTTGTTTTTATGAAATGAAAGGCATTATAACAAAAATGAAAGATCATGAATGTGTTGTTTGTGGAAAGATTTTCAGATCAGTGCAAAACCCATCTCTCCCCCTTTGTTCAAGAAATTGTAGGGATAAGTTCAACAGGGGAATAAAATCAACTCAGGATGCCTTAAATCAAGAATATGATGATATGTGCAATGGAGGTGAGATCTAATGGCAGAAGAAAATAATAAAGATTTCAGTCTAAGTTTGAAAGTCGCAATCAAGGTTGATTTTATTAGTATTAGGACAGGAAACAATATCAATTCTCATGAATTTGAAAAGTTTGATATAAACGATCTGAAAAGTTTGAATAAAACTCTGATCTCAATAAGGAAAACAATTTATGAAATTAATGGAAAGGAGGAGTTTGATGGAGGAAAATAAAGAAATCCCTCAACTGAATGTTACAGCAAAATGGTTGGACAATCTTTTTGAAAGAATAACAAAGATCACAAATATTGAAAGAGTTTGCAGATCAGGAATGCCATCAGATGAAAAAGACTTAATTATTTTTGATGGAGAGCAAGGTGCAGAATATCAATCAAGAATGCTTAATTTATTAATTGATGAGATTGAGATGCTTTTGCCCGATGTGAAAAGAAAGTTGAAATCTGAGGATTATAAAAAAATCTCATTAAAGATGAACATTATTAAGATGAAATGCCAAAATCCTTTTATTGAGGGTTTTGAGGATCATGTATCCCACTTAGATCCTGAATATCGTCTCACAGATAATTATTCTTTTATTCTGAGAAACATCTGTTTAGTTAGAGCAGATATTGTTGAAGTTTTATCTCCCTTGCTTTATGGAGAAACAGAAACAACAAATGATCGGAGGAGTATCAGATGAGTAAAGATGAAGTTAGTTTTATGGATGCAGATGATTATTCAATCAGACAAGAGGGTGCAAGTTTTAAAGAAATTTGTTTAAGGCATCTCTCAAAGATCTCTGAATTAAGCACAAGGGAATTTAAAAGAGGCTATATGAGAAAGAAACCAATCTCAACATCATCAGGGGTATACATAGCAGAGGAGTATGTTGAAGATGGCAGAAAAGCATATATCAATGCAGTTGATTGTTTTCATGATCTCCTATTGCCTCACTTTGATAAGATAATGACTGAGAGGAATAAAGAAATTAATGAGGAATTGGGCTCAAAATTAAAGGTATACCAAGAGGATACAGGATCGGATGCAGATGATTGGGTTGATGAAAAATTAGAAATTAAAAGGAGTTTGTTTCAACAATTATCTTTGTTATTGAAAAGATTGGGATATTTGGAAACAAAGGGAATAACACAATAAGATGGGAGGAATGGTGAGAGAAACAAAACAGAATAATGATCCCTTTTTTATTAAATACATAAATCAGAGAATAAGACAAAACAAAAACTTTGTGTGCTTGATTTCAGGCCAAACAGGATCAGGAAAATCATGGTGTGCTTTATCAATTGCAGAGATGCTTGATCCTGATTTTCACATAAGACAGATTATTTTTAAGGGCACAGAGTTATTGGCTTTAATCAATTCAGGGAAATTGAAAAGGGGATCAGTAATAATTTGGGATGAGGCAGGAATTGATTTGAGCAACAGAGCATGGATGAGTGCAACAAACAAACTCCTTAATTTTGTTTTCCAAACATTCAGACATAAAGGATACATCTTATTTTTCACAACCCCCTACTCTGATTTTGTTGATAAGCAAACAAGGAGGTTATTCCATTGTGAGATGAAAACCATTAAGATCAATTTCAAAAACAAAACAACAAAGATTAAGCCTCTCCTTTTGCAATGGGCATCTCATAAACAAGATTTTTACAGGCACAGATTAAAGGTGAGTGTTTTAGGTGGTGGGTTCGCACCTCTTGATTTTTGGGATGTTCCTGCACCATCAAAAGAAATGATTGATAAATATGAGGTATTGAAAACAGATTTTACATCAAACCTTAATGCAGAGATTGAGGCAGAGTTGAATAAGATTGAGGGCACTAAAACAGATGATGCAGAGAAACACAAAGAGCAGGAGAGGATTGTGGTTGAAAACAACATTGTCAATGATTGTAAAGGCAAGAAAGCACTCACACAATTACAGATGCAGGTTTTGATGTGTTGGAAAAGAGGGGTATTCTCAACATCAAAGATCGCAGAGGAGATGGGAAAGAAAAGCGATGGCATCTCTCAACACATAAAGGCAATGAGGAAAAAGGGATATTATAAAGAAAAATACATGGAGGTGGTGGAAAATGAGCAAAAATGAGCAAAAAATTTCATTATTGGTTACTAATCTGCTCGCCATTAATTTATTTTATAATGTCACAATTAATCAGGATATTATGGGAGGGTTGAGATGAGAGATGAAATAAGACAAAGATTTGTTGAGGCATGGTATACCCATTGGATCTATAAATTGTGTGCATGGATCAGGAGGCTTTGGAAATGAGCAACAAGATTGTATTAGAGGCGGACA
>Ga0222684_1000326_pt1 | contig 12188 bp, 10 predicted proteins | sample AntAcemetage1075_FD_181150 | JGI IMG/M metagenome (GOLD analysis project Ga0222684, IMG submission 181150) | Saline water microbial communities from Ace Lake, Antarctica - #1075 | ecosystem: Environmental > Aquatic > Non-marine Saline and Alkaline > Saline | place: Antarctica: Ace Lake...
CTAATTGTTAACTCGATATGCAATATTCAATAAACAATATGAATTTATTATGCCTTCTGCCTTTATTCTTTTTTAACTCTACGCTATACGCTATACGCTATACGCTGTTGAGCTTGACAAAGTTTTTTAGCTATGCTATTTTAACAAAGTAAAAATAATATGCTCTTATCAAGAGTTGGTGGAGGGACGGACCCTGAGAAGCCCAGCAACCTATAATGCCATTACCAAAAGCATTATGTCGGTGCTAATTCCCGCGGAATTTCAATTCCGGGAGATAAGATAAAAAAAATTACCTCTTCGGTATTGAAGAGGTTTTTTTAATTTAGAAACAAAAAAAGGAGATGTTAGATTTGAAGAACAAATATTTATTTACTTCCGAGTCAGTTACTGAAGGACACCCGGATAAGATGGCTGACCAAATATCTGATGCTATTCTGGACGGTATCTACGAAAAAGATCCTTATGGAAGAGTGGCAGTAGAGACTTTGGTAGCCACAGGACTGGTTATGGTCGCCGGACAGATTACTACTTCTTGCTATATTGATATTCCAAAAATAGTACGTCAAACCATACGAGACATAGGTTACACCAGGGCTAAATATGGATTTGATGGTGATACTTGTTCAGTATTAACCTCTATTGATGAACAATCCAAGGATATAGATCAAGGAGTGAGTAAATCACTAGAAGTAAAAGAAGCGGAAGAAGAAAAAAATGATATGGAAACTATTGGGGCAGGTGATCAGGGAATGATGTTCGGTTATGCCTGCAGAGAAACTCCCGAATTGATGCCCCTTCCTATAATATTAGCTCACAAATTAACTTATCGACTGGCAGAAGCAAGAAAAAAGAAGATAATTCCTTATCTCAGACCTGACGGGAAATCTCAGGTTACAGTTGAATATGAAAATGGGGACCCAAAAAGAGTAGAAGCAATAGTAATCGCTGCCCAACATCATCCTGATATTTCTTATGAAATTATAAAAAAAGATATCAAAGAAAAAGTCATCAATTATGTCATACCTCAAAAATATCTTGACGAAAATACTAAATATTTTATTAATGCTACCGGAAGGTTTGTTATAGGCGGCCCTCAAGCAGATACCGGTCTAACCGGTAGAAAAATAATTGTAGATACTTATGGAGGAGTTGGAAGTCATGGCGGAGGATGTTTCTCCGGAAAAGACCCAACCAAAGTAGACAGGTCAGGTAGTTATATGTCAAGGTATATTGCAAAAAATATTGTAGCTGCCGGATTAGCTGATAAATGTGAAATACAAATTGCTTATGCTATAGGAGTGGCTCGCCCCGTATCTATCATGATAGATACTTTTGGAACAGAAAAAATTCCTCAATCAAAAATATTAGAAATAATTAAAAAGAATTTTGATTTACGTCCGGAAGCGATTATAAGGCATTTAGAGCTCAGAAGGCCAATTTTTAGAAAAACTGCTTCCTATGGCCACTTTGGCAGAGAAGATGAAGATTTTACCTGGGAAAAGACCGATAAAGCGGAGATACTAAAAGAACAGGCAGGACTGTAATAGCGTGGAGCGTTCAGCGTATAGCGTTTAGTAGGAAGGAGGGAGCACAAAAATATAAGGGCAAAACCCTGTGTCTGTCCTTCGTAGGATAGGCGCCCCCCCCGTTTTCACGAGGGCAGGCTCGCCTGTCTATGTCTTTGAATAGTTGACGAATTGATGAATCGGAGAATTAGCAATCGGTGAATTGGTGAATAGGTAAATTGGCTAATTGGTGCCTTCCTTTTGCATATTAAAGTTATCTCTGATATTATAATAAATAAATTCAGTTAATCTTTTCTAATTATAAATAATCTAGGAGAGGAAGAATTTAACTATATGGACATAAGAGAACTATTAGCTACCACCAAAGAAAGAGACGCTTCGGATTTGCATATCACTGTTGGAATTCCCCCAGTTCTGCGCGTAAACGGTAAATTAATAAAATTAAATTTACCTGAACTGAATCGACAAAATGTTCATGAAATGATTTATGGTATAATTTCTGATAAACAAAAAGATAAATACGAAGAACTTCATGAATTAGATTTTTCTTTTGAATTGGAAGATATGACCAGATTTAGAACTAATATATTTAAAACTCGATTAGGCGAAGCAGCTGCCTTTAGGCTAATTCCTGAAAAAATAAAATCTCTTGCAGAATTAGGTTTACCAAAAGAATTATCTACTTTCACTAAAAAATCAAAGGGTTTCGTATTGGTTACCGGACCTACCGGAAGTGGAAAAACAACCACATTAGCTGCTTTAATAGACATTATAAACCAAGAAAGATACGAGCATATTATAACTATTGAAGACCCTATTGAATTTATCCATACTCATAAAAATTGCATTATAGACCAGAGAGAAGTGGGAATTCATACAGATTCTTTTGCCTATGCTTTACGAAGTGCTTTAAGAGAAGACCCAGATGTAATACTAGTGGGAGAAATGAGAGACCTGGAAACCATTTCTATGGCGGTAACTGCAGCTGAAACCGGGCATTTGGTATTTTCCACTCTTCATACTAATAGCGCAGCAGAAACTGTAGAAAGGGTAATAAATGTATTTCCTCCACATCAACAAAATCAAATTAGAATGCAAGTTGCCGAATCTCTTTTGGGTATTGTTGCACAAACCTTAATACCTACCATTGATGAGGGGGGAAGAGTTCCGGCTATTGAATTGATGATTGCTACACCGGCAATTAGAAATATTATAAGAGAAGAAAAAATTCATCAAATGCCTGCAACCATTCAAATGGGCAGGAAAGATGGCATGATAAGTTTAGACCAATCTTTAAAAGAATTACTGGTAGAAGGTAAAATCAGTCGAGACGAAGCTATCAAAAAGGCCATAGACAAAAAGGTATTTATGGAAACCCGCGGAAGTTATCAACATTAGTATAAACTTTAGCCAGGAATTAGAGAAAAAAAACAGCCAATAAGTAAAATATAGAAAATATTTATAGTTAAAAAATAAAAACATTTCCGTATAAAATATTGCTTTTATTGTATAATACTTTTGAGGGCGTATGCAATACGCCCCTACTTTTTCTATCTTTTATTTTCTTTTTTCTTTACTATACGCTTTGCACTAGTTTATACGGGATACGAGTTATAAATCAGGATCCTGAATCTTTTCCTAACTCGATACTCGATACTGTATTAATTTGTTAATTGGCTAATCAGTTAATCGATCTTAGTCTTTTCTTAATTGGTTAATTGGAGAATTATAATATTAATTTGACTTTTTAGTTGAAATTATATAAAATTACCTAAATTTTAAAAACTAAATATTTTGAGAAATCAATAAATAGGAGAGTAGGTTATCTTTCTTTAGGGAACTAAAAAGTAGATAACCAAAAGACCCCTAAAAAATAAATTAAGTTGAAGAATTTAGTAAACTTAATCGGATAGCCCACGTTAATTGGCTGATAAGCGGAATGGATTAATTACCATTCAAACAGGGTGGCACCGCGAGCAATTCTCGTCCCTGATGATACTTATAGAAGTATTATCAGGGATTTTTTAATAATACAACAAATTAACAAATCAAAGTTCAAGAAAAAGGGGTCAGGTCTCAACATTTGACAGATTGTCAGGGGGACGGTTCTATTGACAATATTTTTGTACTATTTTAATATTCTAGTAAAATATTGTCAATAGAACCGTCCCCCTGACAAGAACCGTCCCCCTGACAATCAAATGTTGAGACCTGACCCCTGGATAGGGAGGAATATTAATATGGAAAAAGAGCAAGAAGAGAAAAAACACCCTCAAAAATTGGGAAAAATATTAATACACTATAAAATTATTACTCCTGAACAATTGGAGGAAGGGTTAAAAATTCAAAAAAATAAAGAAAAAAGAATCGGAGAAATTTTAATTGACCTGGGAAGAGTTACTCAAGATGAAATAAATTGGGTTTTAGGAAAACAGTTAGATCTTCCTTATGTTCAGGTAAATATTGGTAATATTGATATTCAATTATCCAAAGATATTTCAGAAGATACTCTTAGAAAATATAAATTGTTACCCATAATGGAGTTAAATGATAAATTAGTTATTGCTATGGGTGACCCTACGGACGAAGAAGCTATCAAAGCAATCAAGGAAGTTACAAAAAGAAAGATAAAATATGTTTTGGCATCTTTTAAAAATATAGATGAAACAATTAATCAAATATTTCACCATAAAGATAATTTATAGTTTTATTAGATGTAGTTAATATTAATTTAAAAAGAAAGGGGAGGTTAGATATGCAAATAAAAGAATTGATGATTAAAGCCAAGGAAAAAGATGCATCCGATTTGCACCTTAACGTAGGAATCCCTCCGGTACTTCGAATAAATGGGAAATTAGAAAAAATGGATTTAAACGAATTAACCCCGGAGATTACTCATGAAATGATATATAGCATCCTTAGCGAAAAACAGAAAGCTGGTTTTGAAAAATATGGTGAATATGATTTATCTTACGAGTTAATTAACGTATCTCGGTTTAGAGTAAATGTTTTTAAGCATCGGCGTGGCGAAGGTGCGGCTTTTCGTTTAATTCCGGAAAAAATTAAAACTCTTTCTGAACTAGGATTACCCTCAATAATTTCAGATTTCACCGAAAAGGATAGAGGATTAGTATTGGTTACCGGACCAACCGGGAGTGGGAAATCAACGACTTTGGCAGCCTTGATAGATATTATAAATAAAAAACGGTATGATAATATAATTACCATTGAAGACCCTATAGAATTCATTCATTCTCATAAAAATTGCCTTGTTTCCCAAAGAGAGATAGGTTCACACACTACATCTTTTGCCTCAGCTTTACGCAATGCTTTAAGGGAAGATCCGGATGTAATATTGGTAGGAGAAATGAGGGACCTGGAAACCATTTCCATGGCCTTAACTGCTGCCGAAACGGGGCATTTAGTATTCTCTACCCTTCATACTATCAGTGCATCAGAAACAATAGAAAGGGTAATAGATGTATTTCCTCCTCACCAGCAAAATCAAGTTAGAATGCAGCTCGCTGGTTCTCTCTTGGGGGTTGTTGCTCAAACTCTATTACCTGTTTTAGACGGAAAAGGTAGAATCCCTGCCCTGGAAATAATGGTTGCCAACCCGGCAATTAGAAATCTAATTAGAGAAGGAAAAGCTTATCAAATTTCTTCAACTATACAGATTAGCAAAAAAGATGGAATGCAAAGTTTGGATCAATCGTTAAAAGATTTACTTATGGAGGGGAAAATTAGCCAGGAAGATGCCCTGAAGAAAGCGGTTGATAAAAAAACATTCATGGGAAACAGATATAGCTATTAAAATAATAAATAAAGGAGAGAAAAATATTGTTTATAAAGGTTCCTAAAGGAACGCAGGATATTTTACCTGAGGATATTTCGAAATGGTATTATGTAGAAAATATAATAAAAGAAACACTAAATAAACATGGATATAAAGAAATAAGAACTCCCTTATTTGAATATACTGACCTTTTTGTCCGGGGAATAGGTGAGTCAACTGATATAGTGACTAAAGAAATGTTCACTTTTCCTGATAGAAAAGGTAGAAGCCTTACCTTACGGCCGGAAGGAACCGCTCCTGTAGTTAGGGCTTATTTAGAAAACAGTATGGGTAGAACCTCTAAAGTTATAAAGTTATTTTATCTTGGCCCAATGTTCAGATGCGAAAAGCCACAAGCTGGTAGGTTTCGACAGTTTAATCAATTTGGAATAGAAATCATTGGGACTAAATCTCCCGCTGCGGATGCTGAAGTTATCATTACTGTTTTAGATGTTTATAAAAAACTGGGATTAAGAAATCTTGAAATTCTAATAAACAGCGTGGGGTGTAAAAAATGCAGAGCTGGTTATGTCCAAAAATTAAAAAAATATCTAAAAAATAAAAAAGATTTTTTATGTTCTGAATGTAAGGAGAGGTATGATAAAAATCCTTTAAGAGTTTTAGATTGTAAAAAAGATAGTTGTAGAAGAACTATAGAAGAAGCCCCACTGATTACTGAAAATCTTTGTCAAGAGTGTGAATCACATTTCGCACAAGTTAAAACATATCTTGATGACCAAAAAATTATATTTCATGAAAACCCTCGGTTAGTAAGAGGATTAGATTATTATACTAAAACCGCTTTTGAAATTATTTCGGGAGAATTAGGTGCACAGAATGCCATTGGAGGCGGCGGAAGGTATGATGATTTGGTTGAAGAGTTAGGCGGAAAGTCTACTCCAGCAGTAGGATTTGCTGCGGGAATAGAGAGAATGATTATTACTATAAATCAACAAAAGGTCGAATGGCCAGCAGAAAAAGGATTAGATGTATTTGTAGCTAAAGTTGATGAAAAGAATAAAGATACAGCTTTTAGATTGTTACAAAAAATGAGAAATGCCGGTTTGTCAGCTGATATGGATTATTCCGAAGGAAGCTTAAAATCACAGATGAGGATAGCTAATAAAATTGGAGTAAAATTCACCATAATAGTTGGCGAAGAAGAATTATCAAAAAATATGGTGATTCTTCGCAATATGCAAACCAAAGAACAAAAAGGAATTAAAATAGATAGTATAATCGATGAATTAAAATAGATTGTCAGGGGGACGGTTCTATTGACAATATTTTACTAGAATATTAAAATAGTACGAAAATATTGTCAATAGAACCGTCCCCCTGACAATCATGACCCCTATGCAAACGTAATTATATTAAGGAGGAATAATGAAAACTATCAGAATAAGTGATATTAAAAATTATGAAGGAAAAGAAGTAGAAATTAGAGGATGGCTATACAATAGACGATCAAGTGGTAAAATAAAATTCTTAATCGTTAGGGATGGAACAGGTTTTATTCAAGGCACCCTCATCAAAAACGAAATGGATGAAAATATTTTTGATAATGCGGACAACATTAATTACGAGTCATCAATTAAAATATCAGGGGTAGTTAAAGAAGAAAAAAGAGTTCCTTTGGGATATGAAATTTTGGTAAAGAATGTTGATATTGTTAGTATGGCCAAAGACAATTATCCAATTTCTTTAAAAGAACATGGAGTAGGATACCTGATGGACTATCGCCATCTATGGTTAAGATCACCTCGGCAAAATGCTATTCTAAAAGTAAGAGCAGAGATAATCAAGTCTATTCGTGATTTTTTGGATATGAACGGTTTTATCTTAATGGATACACCGATACTTACTCCTGCAGCTTGCGAAGGAACTACTACTTTATTTGAGACTGAATATTTTGATGATAAAGCCTATCTTGCACAAAGTGGACAACTTTACAATGAAGCAACTGCTGCTGCTTTTGGAAAAGTATACTCTTTTGGGCCAACTTTCCGAGCTGAAAAATCAAAAACCAGAAGACACCTAATGGAATTTTGGATGGTTGAACCGGAAGCTGCCTATGTTAAACTTGAAGAAAACAACGAAATACAGGAGAATATGGTAGCTTATATCGTAAAACAGGTGTTGGAAAAGAAAGAAAATGAATTAAAATTATTAGAAAGGGATATTTCTAAATTGGAACTTATAAAAACACCTTTTCCTAGAATTTCCTATGATGAAGCCATAGACATATTGAAAAATAATGGTTCTAAAGTTGAGTGGGGAGATGATTTTGGAGGAGAAGATGAAACTATTTTATCTAAACGATATGAAAAACCGGTGTTTGTTCTCCGTTATCCGATAAAGTGCAAAGCCTTCTACATGGAACCCGACCCCCAAAGACCGGAAGTTGCTTTATGCGCAGATTTGTTAGCCTCAGAAGGGTATGGTGAAATTATTGGTGGCGGACAAAGAATTGATGATTATGAATTATTAGAAAGAAGGATTAAAGAGCATAAATTACCCAGGGAAAAGTATGAGTGGTATTTGGATTTAAGAAAATATGGGTCAGTTCCACATTCTGGATTTGGTTTAGGAATAGAAAGAACCGTTGCCTGGATATGTGGGTTAAGCCATATTCGTGAAACTATTCCTTTCCCAAGGATGCTGAATAAAATTTATCCATAAAATATCGTATTGCGTATTGCGTATTGCGTATTGCGTGAAGAAAATAGAAATAAAAAATTAAAAAATAAAGTAATATTGCAAAAAAAATTACATGTGAAACAAAGGGAAAAGATGGAAGAAAGTATAAAAAGATTTAAAGATTTAAGGATTTGGCAAAAAGGCATAGAAATTGTCAGTGATATTTATATACTAACAAAAAAGTTTCCTAAAGAGGAATTATACAGCTTGACTTCTCAAATTAGACGTTCAGCAATCTCTATTCCTTCTAATATAGCAGAAGGTTTTAGAAGATATCATAATAAAGAATATAAACAGTTTCTATATATAAGCTTAGGAAGTTGTGCTGAATTAGAAACTCAAATTGCTATTGCAAAAAATTTGGAATACATAACCGAAGGTAAAGAAATAGAATTAACAGAAAAATTAGATCATATTTGTAGAATGACTTCAAATTTAATCAAGAAGCTTTAACGCAATACGCGATACGCGATACGCAATACGAAACATAAAGGAGCAAAGATAAAAATGACAAAAACGAAAAAATATATTGAACCTATGGGTTCTTGGAAGAAAACTCATTCCTGTGGAGAGCTACGGAAAAATGATACAGGAAAAGAAGTAATCTTAATGGGCTGGGCTCAGAGCAGAAGAGATCATGGTGGTTTAATCTTTATTGATTTAAGGGGCCGTGAGGGAATATCACAAATTGTTTTTGACCCTAAAGATTCTACTGAAGCACATAAAAAAGCCCACATTATCAAAAATGAATATGTGCTTGCAGTTAAGGGGAAGGTCGTTTCTCGTTTAGCCGGTTCGAAAAATCCTAATATGCCTACCGGAGAAATCGAAATCAAAGCCGTGCAGGTAAAAATATTAAACGTTTCCGACACCCTTCCTTTTAATATAGATGAAAAGATAGAAATAAATGATAATTTAAGATTAAAATATAGATATCTGGATTTAAGGCAGTCAAAGATGCAAAGAAACTTGCAATTACGCCATCAAGCTTGTATGGAAATTAGAAATTACTTAAATAGCAAAAACTTTTTAGATATAGAAACACCTTTTTTAACTAAAAGTACACCGGAAGGAGCTAGAGATTATATCGTTCCCAGTAGAGTGAATCCGGGCAAATTTTATGCTCTGCCTCAATCTCCTCAATTATTTAAACAATTATTGATGGTTGCTGGTTTCGAAAAATATTACCAGATAGTAAGGTGCTTTAGGGACGAAGATTTAAGAGCTGACCGAGCACCAGAATTCACTCAGCTTGATATGGAGATGTCTTTTATTGATAGAAGTGATATATTTAATTTAACAGAGGAGATGTTTACTTATTTATTTAATAAATTGTTTAATATCGAAATAAAAATTCCTTTTAGGAAAATGGATTACCAGGAAGCAATTTCCAGATATGGAACAGATAAACCAGACTTAAGATTTGAAATGGAGATAATAAATTTTACCGAAACATTTGACAAAACTTCTTTTAAGGTATTTGAAGAAGTAATTAAAAACAAAGGGGAAATATGTGGAATTAAAGTTGAAAGTGATAAGGAATTTTCCCGAAAAAAACTCGATGATTTGCAAATATTTATTACTTCGTTTGGCGCGAAAGGGTTAGCTTATATAAAAATTAAAGAAGGAAAAGATTTTCAATCTTCCATATCTAAGTTTCTTTCTCCTGAAGCGATAGAAAAAATAAAACTTAAAACTAAGGCAAATCCGGGAGATCTTATCTTAATTATTGCTGACCATGCAAAAGTAGTTTACGAAGCATTGGGAAATTTAAGATTAAAATTAGCTAAAGATTTAAACCTTATTAATCATGATAAAAAGGAATTTAATTTTCTCTGGGTTACAAATTTTCCTTTGTTAGAATATAACTCTGAGGAAAAAAAATATGAAGCGGTTCATCATCCTTTTACAGCCCCTCTGGAAGAAGATATTGAATTATTAGAAACCGATCCCCTAAAAGTACGTTCAAAAGCATATGATTTAGTACTTAACGGGAATGAAATTGGTGGAGGAAGTATTAGAATACACAATAACAACCTTCAAAAAATAATTTTTAGATTGTTAGGAATAGATGATAAAAGGGCTGAGTATAAATTTGGATTCTTGTTGCAAGCCTTAAAATATGGAGCACCACCACATGGAGGAATAGCCTTTGGTTTGGATAGGTTAGTTATGCTTTTAGCGGGAGCTTCCTCAATTAGAGAAGTAATTGCCTTTCCTAAGACCCAAAAAGCAACTTGCCCACTAACTGACGCACCATCTGAAGTAGATCAAAAACAATTAAAGGAACTTCATATTAAATTAGATTTGCCGCAAAAATAGCGTTTAGCGTGCAGCGTAGAGCGTATAGCAAAACTAGCGTATAGCAGGTAGCGTATAGAAAATTAGTATATTATTTGATATATGTACATACATTAGCAATTTCTTAATTTTAAGTTTTGAACTTTGGTTTTGCGCTTTGCGTTTTTAATTTTTTGTTTTCTAACTATACGCTAAACGCTGTATGCTATACCAGATACTCGATACTGTTTGTATATTGAAAGATATTATAAATTATGATATTATAAGTTTGAGAAGAAATAAATAATTACCCTGCTGTGCTCGTGCTGATTGATTAAGTTTTGAACCAACACTATATAAAGAGGGATCGAGCTCTAAATGCAGAATGTAGGCCTAAGGTAAGCCTTCCTCCACCGGAGAAAAGGCAAATACCCAACGTTAACTACTTGGTTGGCGCGGAAACATAAAACATTTAGGTAGATACCCACCTGTTTGGGAACAGGTACAAAACCTAACGCACACGACATAGCAGGGTTTTATAATTTATTTATATTAGTGTTAATTTCCGTGAGGTAGTTTAAGAAAGAAAAGAATATTTATTGTTTTTATTTTCCTATCTTTTTTTTTCTATGGTACTTTTCTTTTTCTTTCCTAACTCGATACTCGATACTATCTTTATAACTTTGACAAAAATAATAAATAAATATATTATAGTAAAAATTATGAACAAAGAGGAAATACGAAGAAATATACTAAAAAAAAGAATTTCCCTGTCTTCCGAAGAGAGAAAAAATAAAAGTCGACAGGTATTTTTACGTTTGAATGAAACCATAGGCTATAGAAATTCCCAAAATATTATGTTTTATGTTGCTACCAGAAGTGAAGTGCAGACCGAAGAAATGATTAAAACATCTATAAAAATAGGTAAAAATATTTTTGTTCCCATTATCTTAACGGAACGTACTAATTTAGCTCCTTCAAAAATATACGATTTTGATATTGAATTAGAAAAAGGCAAAAAAGGCATTTTAGAACCAAAGAAAGAATATTACAGATTATTTTCCCCGGAAGATATAGATTTGATGATAATACCCGGAGTTGCTTTTGATACAAGCGGAAATAGAATTGGCAGGGGTTTTGGATATTACGATAATTTTTTAAGAAAAATACGCTCTTCTGTTGAAATTATTGCTTTAGCTTTTGAAATGCAGATAGTAAAAAAAATACTAAATGATAAAAATGATATTCCGGTAAATAAAATAATAACCGAAAAGAGAACAATAATTAGCGTATAGCGTACAGCGTAGAGCGTAGAGTTTATAAGAACATTTTAGTCATATACAGAATTAATAAAAGTTAATAGGGAATGGATATTGAAAACAAAAAGTTTTAAAGACCTTATAGTTTGGTAAAAGGCCTATGGATTAGTTTTAGAAGTAATAAAATTACAAAAAATTTCCCAAGACATGAAACATATGGCTTGACTCAGCAGATAAGAAAAGCAGCAATTTCTTTACCTTCGAATATAGCTGAGGGATATGGAAGAAAACATAAAGCAGAATATCAACAATTTTTAGTTATTGCCTATGCTTCATTGTTGGAATTAGAAACTCAATATTTATTATCTCTTGATTTGAATTATATGAATAAAAATGAAATTATTGAAAATCTTATAAAAGAAGTTGGTAGCATGCTATACAGAATGATTTATCCTATACGCTATACGCTAAACGCTGTATGCTCTACGCTAGATACGATATAAGTATAATGATATACAAGAAAAGGAAGGATGTAAGACTATGGAGTTAAAAGAAAAAAACGAAGTAGAAGAAACAGAAAAAAGCTCT
>Ga0222684_1000327_pt1 | contig 12169 bp, 17 predicted proteins | sample AntAcemetage1075_FD_181150 | JGI IMG/M metagenome (GOLD analysis project Ga0222684, IMG submission 181150) | Saline water microbial communities from Ace Lake, Antarctica - #1075 | ecosystem: Environmental > Aquatic > Non-marine Saline and Alkaline > Saline | place: Antarctica: Ace Lake...
ATCTCAGGTTCAGGTTCTTTCTCTGTCTTAATCTCCGGCGCGCCTGATTTCTTTTTCTCCGGCTCCGGCTTATCCTCTGATAATGCCTTTGGCTGGACTACCTCTGGCTTTCCAGCATCTGCGTACTTCATAATGTCTATTGGTACATCGTAATCTTTATCTACTGCCGACTTCATAAGTTCTGATGATACTGGCAACCACTTACTATGCCTACGAAATACTGTCTTTTTTGCCATCTCATTCCAGTCAGTAACCCACGGGCCAGAACCGGATGCTTTCGATCTCTTACGTATGGCGTTTATTTCTTCTAGGTTCATAACTTCGTAGCTGGATGATCCGTCTTTTAGTTTTACATACGAATAGGCGGCTATCACGACACCTTTCTCCTTAATCGCTGGCTTGTGTTCAAGATTCCCATTAGTTCCGAAAGAATATTCGAAGAAGTCATTTTCGCATACCACATCCGCGTGTATATCTGCAATCTCGCCACTTCTGCGCGCAAGGTCTACTAAGCCTTTATAGTCAACAATAAGCTTACATACTTTGCCATACGGAATTAAATGCGCTTTGCGACCATCCGGCTCAAGTCCGAGTGCTGAACAGTCCATAAGGCTTTCTGTCAGGCTCTCTTTGGTGCATTGTAGTAGTTTCGGCGTTCTTGTGAATGCCGTTAGTGCTACTCTCAGGAATCTATCTGCTGATAGGTGCTTTGGTAGCGCCATTGCAAACTGTTTCTTCCCTGCTGCCGATGTAACCAATTCCTTGATACTGTTCGGATCTACTGCGTATTCTTCTGTTTTCGTTACTTCATTACTCATGATCACTTTCTCCTTTTGGTTTTTCGGTTAATGTATCTACTGCCTGTCCTAATTTAAAAAGTTGCGCTTTTAAAAATATATTTCTGATTTTTGCCTTTTCAAACCCATCCTCTGCGATTTCCAAGTCCTCTTTCAAGCTGAAATTCTCTACCAGCAAGTCCTTTTTATCTTGTTTTAGCTTTTCTATATCCTTGATACGATAGAGTTTCCATTTAGGTTCTAATGTAGGATCTGTTTTCATAATCTATCTCCCCTTTCTACTGCACACTGGTATGGCGCAAGAGATAAGGGCTATGCTCCAAAGTATCATGCACCATATTAATATTTTTTCCTCTCCGCTCTTGACTTTCATCACTCGCTTCCAATACCAGTCTATTGTCCAATTCTCTCTCCTGCCTCGAGTCAAGCCTCTATTATATGCTATCAGACCTCTTTCGACACTCCCAGTGTGCTTGATGCACCATTGCAAGTATGCACATCCTACATGGATGTTATGATCTGGCTTGAATACATCCGGACAATCTATCCGGCATTTCCTGCTCCACTCTGCGAATGTGGCCGGCATGATCTGCATGAGGCCTTTAGCTCCGGCGCTGGATACGGCATCCGGGCAATGTTTTGATTCAACCTGTATCACTGCTCTAACCAAGTCCGGATCTAGTCCGTATTGGCCCGAGTATTTTTTTATCTCCTTATCGTAGGATCCTGCGAATAGTTTGAGAGGCGCGAGAATTAGCAATGCAGTGATCGCATAGATTTTCACGCGCTCCCCTCTTTTATATATTGTTGTCATTACCATATCTCTCTTTCCTGCGCCTTTTTAAGCATACGCCTAAGCTGCTTGAGCCTATCCCGGTGCGGATTGTCTATCCTCTCAGCCACATATCTATTTAAGGTCGCAAGAGATACTCCTATCTCGCTTGCAATGTCCGTAGGTTTTGCGCCTAGCTTGCGCAGTTCCTTTATAATCTCTGACATTTCCTGCTTTCTGTCTTTCATTATTTCTCCTTATAATTGTTTTTCCATTACTTCAGCTAGGGTATGTTTCCCGAAGTGTCTGTCTCTTTCAATCCCGATTCCAAACTTACCCTTAAAGCTTTGCAATTCGCTCAGCGTAAAATAGCCAAGTTCGCTTTCATGTCCTCTCACTAATCCGAAGAATCTATCTTCTCCGTCAAATTCTACTGCGTACCAAGTCCATGAACCCATCGGATCAAAGAACTTTGCTATGACCTGTACATCCTCTGGCTTTATATCTTCAGTTGCGTACAGCTTTGGTAGCTGGTTCAGGATCTCTTTGGTTAGTAGTTTCATATCTTCCCCTTTTTTATTAGCCCATGATTATTAAAGCTATAATTCTCTCCCTTCAGTGAAATTATTATATGGTCGAGTACCGCGATACCAAGTATCTCGCCAGCTTTAACCAGTTGGCTTGTGATCTGCAAGTCCTTTTCAGAGGGTGCTAAATCTTCCGAAGGATGATTGTGCGCAATAATAATCTTGTTCACGCTTTTAAGAATCGCCAATCTGAACGTTTCTCTCGGATGCACGATTGCCGCATCCAGCGTACCGAGACTAACTAGTTCTAGATATTCAATCACATTCGAAGCTCGCAAGCCTATTGCCCAGAAGTGTTCCTTTAGCTGGTCGTTCTCATCCTCTGCGTTGAGGATGCTAGTTACGATTTTCGCTATATCTTCAGCGTTTGCTATCTTGGTCTTTTTGGTTTTGATCTGCATCTCGGTTTGCTCCTTTCCTTGTTTTTGTTTGCTCATGGTGCAATCGTATCATATGCGTATCGTTTTTTCAACTACAAAATGCAGAAAGAAAAAGAAAGATTTGAAAACCGCTATGCGTAGAGCTTGAAAAAAAAGATTACAGAATATGAAAATAAATTTGTCGATAAAAACACCGATTGTCATTTTCTGGGTGATTTTTAATGTAAGTCGTTGGTATCACTACATAATGGATTTTTTAAAAACGTCATTTTTAGGATAACTCTGGATAGTTTGGTACTATTCTGGACTACTTTGGACTGAAATGGATCAGAATGGACTGAAATTTCCGCCGAAAATCCGGGACAGGAATATCGCCATTTTACCCCATATATAACGTTATTTTACCATAAAAACGAACTATACAACGCTATCGGTTGACCACATAACGTTATATTTTTAACCAAAAATCCGCAAATATTTTAACAATCCACAAGCAAAAACCAAGTTACTGCGGGCTGGTATGCACAGCTTATCCACAAAATCCATATTGTCTCTTTTTAAAATAGCCAAACGTGACACAAAACGTGACACACCCTTTTTCAAACTCCTATCCCACAGCTCCGTAACGTTACTTTTAACGTTATATAACGGCTATAGATTAAGAAGAAGATTAAGAAGTACTTAATTAAGAGAAGGGAAAAAGCCTTAATAGATTTCTCTTAAAATCTTTTTAAAAACCTTGACAAAAACCTATTTTTTTTATAAAATGCTTTTATGACTACAAAGAAGAATATTGAAAAAGCAATAAAACTTCTCAATTCTGCAGCTATTCCTAAGCCTAAACTGATATTTTTCTATCAAAAATTAATAGAGGGGAAATAGAGAAATGCCAAAGTATGTGAAGGGAAAGAAGAAAACCGGCGGCAAAAAGAAAGGATCCCGGCATTTATCTGTAATTACTCGAGAGGCGCTGGAAGATGCCATTCGGACCAATGATAAAAAGCACAGAACGTCTTTATTAACTCATTTTATTGAAAAATCCCGGACAGATTCTCACGTACTCATTGCGCTTATGAAGAAAGTGCTTGCAGACAAAAAAGATATTGATGCACACGTAGAAGGTAGATTAGACTTGTTATTGAAGGAAATCGAGAATGAATCAGATCGAGGACTGCCAGAAACTAAAGATAAAACTTAGCGATCGCATTTGGCGCTTGAATAATCTTTATTGGATAACCAACGAGAACGGCATCAAGCTAAAATTGCATCTAAACTGGGTCCAGAGACAGCTACTCAAAAATATGTGGTACATGAATTTGATCTTAAAATCCCGGCAGTTAGGTGTAACAACATTTATTTGTATTTATTTTCTTGACATCTGCCTATTCAATCCGAATATCCGCGCTGGAATAATCGCACACAATAGAGAGGATGCAGAGGCGTTTTTTAATGATAAAGTCAAGTTTGCATATGATAACCTACCGGAAGGGATAAAAGCATCCAGAACGGCCGACACAAGCAATGCGCGAGAACTTGCGTTCAATAACAATTCAGTGATCAGGGTAGGAACTTCGTTGCGGTCCAGTACGCTCCAATATTTACATATCTCAGAATTTGGCCGGATCTGCAAGGACTTTCCAGAGAAGGCTAAAGAAATAGTAACAGGTTCGTTTAATACTGTAACAGTGGGCCAATTCATATTCATTGAATCGACTGCAGAAGGCAAGGAAGGCTATTTTTTCAAATACTGCCAAGAGGCAATGGAGAAGGTTGGAAAGCCTATTAGTAAGCTGGAATTTCGGTTTCATTTCTATGCGTGGTGGCAGGATCCTAAAAATACAATCGATCCAAAGGGAGTAGTAATCAACGGAGAAATCGGCACATACTTGCATGACTTGCAGCATACGCAAAAAATACCATTAGATGACGGCCAAAAAGCATGGTATCAACTCAAGTGGAATCGGCAAGGCGAGGAGATGAAGAAGGAGCATCCATCCTTCCCTGATGAGGCATTCGAAAGTGCAATTCAGGGATCGTATTACTTGACACAGATGCGGAAGATCAAGCAGGAAAATCGAATTTGCAAGCTACCGCTCGAAGATGGTTTTCAGGTGTCAACGTGGTGGGATTTAGGTATGGATGATAGCACAGTAATATGGTTTACTCAGACAATAGGCCGGGAAATCAGGTGCATTGATTATTATGAGAACAATGGCGAGGGACTAGCCTTTTATGCTAAGATTCTACGCGAGAGGGGTTATGATTATGGCACACATAACGCGCCGTTTGATATATCAGTCAAAGAACTAGGCACCGGAAAGAGTAGACTGGAAGTAGCTGAAGGATTAGGGATTAAATTTAATGTTGTGGCGAAGTTATCAATCGAGGATGGGATCGGGGCGGCCCGGAAGATGTTGAACTTCTGCTGGTTCGATGAGGCAAAATGTCATAAAGGGATCAATTATTTAAAAGACTATAGAAAACAATGGAACGAAAAGCTCGGATGCTACCGGGATCAGCCATTGCATAATAAGGCAAGTCATGGTGCGGATGCCTTCAGAACGTTAGCAGTAGGCCATAACTTCACAGATGATGGGGAATCACTTGCGAAGAAATTCAGACCTAAGAAAAGATCATATGATACCAATAAAGGCTATGATGCCTTGAACTATAGCGGATGATTTACTTTATACAAGCAGGAGACAAGGGAGCCGTTAAAATAGGATTTGCAAAAGATGTTGAAAAGCGATTTGCAGCCTTGCAGACTGGAAACCATGAGACGTTAAGGCTATTAAAAGAGATTCAAGGGGAGATAGAATTAGAGCAGGAGATTCATTCTTTACTTGGAAACTACCATCTTCGAGGGGAATGGTACAATCCGGATGTTATGCAGAACGTAATGCTCAAGTCAATAATTGATTCAAATGGTAACTTAGGAATATAAAAGGGGAAAAGTAATGGAATTGGATCCGGAATATATTAAATTCTTACAGGATGAGATAAAAGCGTTCGATAAGGAATTAATATCACTTCTTGAGCTTCCCAATGTCAAATCACTTAGGGATCGGGTTAAGAAAGACAAGCGAGACACAAAGGTTCTGCTGGCGCTATATGGGAGCATGATAGCTTGCGATGCTCATATCAGGGCTGTTAAGGATGAGATCCGAGCTTGCAACGATAAAGCAATGAAATTGCTGGGGCATAGACTTCAAAGGGTTAAGAGAAAATATGATCGTGGCCGTGATACAAGTTATGATTTTTTATAATATTTGACAATGAGATTCATAGGGATATAATTTATGTTATGAGTACAAAAAAGGGTAGTACATCTAATATCATCCAAGCTGCTTCATTAGCTCCATTAGAGGCATATAGCGCGCATCTAATTATGGGCAAAGAAAAAGAATTTAAAAAAACCACGATGGGAAGATGGTTTCAAACTCCTACAGCCAAAATTCCCGAAACTAAAGGTACAGATTCAACCCAGCAAATAGCAGATGCGGCAGGAGCAGCTGCTATGGCAACAGCTAAAGAGAAGGAAAGGCTGAGGTTAAAAGCTGTTGCTGGTAGGCGTTCTCTTATTGCTACCAGTGGGCGTGGTATCTTAGAAGATGCAACAACCAACAAGAAAAAACTAACCGGAGAATAATTATGCCTGATCCTAAAAGACTTATTGATAGATTTGGTCAAATGAAGTCTGCAAGGGCAATATGGAATAGCTTGTTTGATGATGTTATAAAATACGTTACTCCAAGTCAAACGCTATCAACAGGGATAGCAGAGCCGGGCAGTACAAAAACGGCTGCAATCTATGATAGCACTGCTATTTATGGCAATCTAACGCTGGCGGCTGGGCTTTATGGCGCTTTATATACCGGCAAATGGTTTAAATTCAAGACAAGTGATAATGATGTCAATGAGGACAAGGGGGTTCAGGCGCATTTAGGGTTCTTGACTGAGAGAATGCAGGCTGAGCTATTAGAGAGTAATTTCGGGACACAGATGTTGCAGCTAATAATGAGTTTAACAAGTATCGGCACGTCTTGTATGTACGAAGAAGAAGGCCAAGATACTACTATAAATTTTGATACAAAGCATATTTCAAGTTTTTATTTCGCAGAAAATAAGGATCATCTTGTTGATACTGTTTTCAGGGAGTTTCCGCTCAAGGTTAGGCAGGCAGTTCAGGAGTTTGGATTGTCAAATGTAGGGGGAGGAATAAGGAAATTATATGAAAAACAGAAGTTTGAGCAGGAGTTCAAGTTTCTTCATGCAGTATATCCACGAGAGGATTACGATACTTCAAAGCGAGATAGCGCTAATATGCCTTATGCCTCTGTTTATGTAGATGTAAAAGAGGGGAAGATAGTTAGGGAATCCGGTTATCAGCGATTTCCTTACATGGTTCCGCGCTGGGGAAAGAATGCCGGAGAGATATGCGGTCGTTCTCCGAGCATCCATGCACTGTCTGAGATTAAAATGCTCAATCAAATGGCTTATACTATCATCCGGGCTGGTCAAAAAGCAGTTGATCCACCTATAAATGCGCCTACCTACATGGAAGGTCAAATCAATATGAATCCTAGAGGTATAAATTTCTATGAAAAAGGCGGCAAGGATAGGGTTGAGGAAGTTGTATCAAGATCAAATTTTGTTATCGGGCAGGAGTTGAAAAACGATAGCAAGGAACTTATAAATAATTTCTATTTTGTCGATTTATTTTTGTCTTTAAGCCGGATTACAAAGCAAATGACAATCCCTGAAGTTATGGAGAGAAAGCGAGAAGGGTTGCGTATTCTATCATCTATGCTCGAACCTCTGCAAAAGGAGTTGTCTGATCCGTTGATAAAACGTTCGTTTGATATTTGTAAGCGCAAGGGGATATTTGGTCCAATAGATGAGAACGAAAATCTTATTGATGCACCGGAGGCATTACAGGGTCAGCCAATAGAGATTGAATATACGTCAAGCCTTGCTATGGCATTGAGAATGGAAGAAGTGCAAGCGTTTACACAGTCTATGGAGCTTGTTGCTCCGTTATTACAGGCTCATCCTGATGCGATGGATAACATTGATATTGACGATGCTATTCGCGGCACTCTTGAGCGTAGCGGTGCGCCTCAAAGTTTTATTATGGACTGGGATGTAGTTGTTGAAAAACGGAGAGCAAGGCAAGAGGCTATGCAAGCTCAGGCTCAGGCAGAGAAGATGGCACAGGTGGCGGATATCACGCAGAAACTATCAGGCAAGGTAGATCCTTCTTCTCCGTTAAAAGAGTTAGGGGATAATCCCGAACAATTAGAAGGGATGGTGTAATATGGCAAGAATGGTTAAAACTGTTGTTAGAAGAAAAGTCAATAGAACTAAAAGAGCCGCAGGTTTTGGCAATAAGGATGGATCTCAGAGAGGGTTAAAGAGTGGTGGTCTTGGTAGGAATAGGACTTCCGTCTGTCGGCATCCAAGCATTCTTCAGGGTAGGAAATAAGTGGATAAAAAGAAAAAAGCTTTAATTCAAGACTATAAGAAAACATTTGGTAGCGAGCATGGTAAACGTGTTTATGAAGATTTAATGAGAGAGTGCAGAGTGAATGGTACTGCGCATGATGTTGATAATTCTAATTTGACCTATGTAATGGCTGGTATGAGAGAGGTTGGATTGATTATTAAAGGTAGAAGGGAATATAATTTTCTCAAGAAAGAGCCGAAAAAGGCGAAAGTAGAAGAACAACCAATAGTAACATAAACAAAAAAAGGGGGAACGTATTATGGGCGAAATCTTCGAAGAAGGTTCAGAAGGCAATTTCGTAGCAGATGGTGCATGGATACCAGAGGAACACAAAGCAGAAGAATCACTGAAGAACATAACTAATTTTGGTGACTTAGTCAAAGGATACGTCAATGCTCAGCATACTATCGGGAAGAAAGGCGTTATCATCCCGGAAGAAGGAGCAAGTGATGAGGAAATGAATGCCTTTCATACAGCAATGGGAAGGCCTGAGAAAGCAACTGACTATGAGTTTGCAAAACCAAATCTGCCAGATGGCATGGAATTTGACGAAAAACTGGATGCTGGCTTTAGGGAATTTGCTCATAAGAATGGTTTAAGTCAGAAGAAAGCTGCGGCAATTAGTGATTGGTATAACGGAAATATGATTGAAGCATATGGCGCTAATACTAAAGCTATAAAAGCGAATCAGGAAGAATCTGTTGCGTTATTAAAGAAAACATGGGGTAAAGATGCAGATGCTAATTTTGCTCTGGCGGAAAAAGCGTTCAAGACTTTCGTTCCTGACGAAACTAAACAGGCTATGTTTGGTAAACTCGGCGATAGTCCTGCGCTTATTGAGGCATTCCTGAGCATTGGTAAAGCTATGAGTGAGGACAAATTAGTAGCTGGCAATGAGAATATCAACGTAGATGCTAAGAAAGAAATTGAGAAGATAAAGCTTGATCCGAATCATGCTTTTAATAAAGCAAATGATCCCGGACATGATGCGGCAGTTGAAGCAATGACAGCATTATATAAACAGGCTTATCCGAAATTAGCACAAAGTGCTTGAAAACGAAATTTAGAGTGGTAGAATTAGTTTTTAATGTAAAGAAAACATAGGAGAAACGAAATGGCAAAGGCAAAAGAAGTTAAGAAAGCAGGACATCCTAAAGAAGATTATCAGGTTGACAAATCGACAGATGCTTACAAGAAAGCTGCCGGTCAACTAAAAGATAAAAAAGAAGCTAAGAAAGAAGATAAGAAATAGTTTTTTATTGTATGCCAGACAACCCGAAAGGGTCTGACTGCTACGCTCTAAAGTAGAGCAGGCTAACAGCCTTAAAATGCAGTTTGGGTCTGAGTTGTTCTCAGGTAACTCGAACGATTAACAGAAACATTAATTTTAATTGGAGGGTTATAAAAATGGGAACAATCAATGATCTTTACGTAAAAGAGTACGAAGATAATATTGCGATGGGTGCGCAACAGCTTCTCTCAAAGTTTAGAGAGAAATGCGATGTTAAAACCGGAGTTGTTGGAAAAAGTAAGTCGTTTGGGTTCGTTGAAAAGGGATCTGCAAGAGATAAGAATGCACGGCATTCAAAGGTCATACACGATGATCCTAATAAGATACGTTGTACTGCATATCTGAAATACAAGTATAAATCCATTATACAAGATCCTGACGATGATATGAAAGTATTGGCTGATATTAAGTCAGCGTATTCAAGAATACCATTAGCTGCGCTCAATAGAGCAATGGATACAGCATTGTTAGAGGCAGCACGTGGCACAAAATATGTTGGAGAGGATGGTACTACTTCAGAATCGCTTCCAAGCACTTCTAAGGTAGCTGTTGGTTCAGATGCCCTGACACTCGCGAAGATAACCAGCACTTTGGAACTATTCAATGATGCTGACGTTGATGAGAACGAACCTAAGTTCTGGGCTATGGGGCCACAACAGTTATCTGATTTGCTCAAACTTGAGAAACTGACAAGCGCAGATTACAACACGCTTAAAACTCTTGTTCCGGGTAAGATAGCAACTTTCATGGGCTTTAACTTCATAGTAACTAATCTTTTGGCTAAGACTACTACCACAAGATTCAACATCGCTTGGGCGCAGTCAGGTCTGGGATTGGCTATTGGGCAAGACATTACTGGTAAGATAAGCGAATTGCCAGAGTATCATTACGCTTGGGGTGCCTATGCTTCAATGTTCATTGGCGCTACAAGGATACAGGATGCTAAGGTCGTAGAAATAGGCTGTAAAGAGGAATAAACAATGAGTAGAAATTATTCTATTTGTGTTTTAACATTAACGAGTAAAAAGGAGGACTAATCATGGAACAGGTTCCAAACTTACAAACAGGAAAGTTGAATACAACTGATTTTTACGCTATGCATACTACCGCTATCAACGAGATTGGTACTCGGTATAGAATGGATGACAGAGTTTTCCATTATGCAAAAGCTGGCGCAACTCTTGTACCTAACTTAGGTTGTCAGATATATAATACACAGAGCGTTGCTTATGCCACGATTGCAGAAGATGCAATAATTGGCGCAACAAAGTTGGTTATAGATGTGGCTGCTACTGATGGTGCTGCTGGCGATGGTGTTATAGCGAAGGATGAGTTATTTGGTGGATATATTGTTATATTCCCACATAGCGATAATTCTATCAATAGACGTATTATTGGCAATACTGCGGTTGATACTGACGAAATGACAGTTGAACTGGATGCAGGAATTCCGGTTGCGTTAGATACTGACAATGACCATGCAGAGTGTATGGCTAGTCCATATTCTGATGTCAGGTCAACTAATTCTGCAACAAAGTCAATAATTGGCGTTCCGGTGGTTGCTGCAACCATAGGGAAGTATCTATGGATTCAGACTTGGGGACCTTGTTGGATTTCTCCTCAAGCTGCAGTTAGTGTTGGTAATACGAATCGTCAGGTTGTATTTAGGCATGATGGAAGTCTTGACGAACATGATTACAGTGATGCTTACACAACTAAGGCACAGCACGCAGGATTTGTACTTGCAAATGCTGCAGGTGCTACACAAGGCGCTGCATTCATAATGCTGCAGATTTGTCCGTAGGTTTAAAGCGTAGAACGAGTTTAGGGGAGAGCATTTCCTCTCCCCTTTACTTAAAAGGGGAATAAAATGGCCTACACAGAGCTAAGTATCTGCAATCTCGCATTATCAAAGCTAGGCGCAGATGTAATTACAGATTTAGATGCTACGGATAAAGTTTCCGCTTTATGCAAGCAAATGTATTCTCCTGCTAGGGATTTTGTTTTGCGTTCTCATCGATGGAATTGTGCTGTTGGAAAGGCTGATTTAGGTTCTGCAAATGTTCCACCAGTTGAATGCTATTTTGACGATTCCGTTTATAATCAGGGGACATATGCTCTTAGGGTAGTTGTAAAGACTGCTGCTGATGAGTACAATTTCCTGCGCCATTCTTATTCTTCTGAGTTGGATATATCCGCATTAGATTCCATAATGATTGATTTGCGATCCACATTCGTTGGAACTACGAAAGTTTATTTCAAATTTCATAGCAAGTTATCAGGGGATTGGGTTTCTAATACAGAAACGATATCAGTTGAGAATGCTTGGGAAACCAAGACGTTTGACATTTCTTCTATTGCTCAGAATTTAAGAGAAGATGTTGACCGGGTAGAGATTACTTTCGAGGATAAGGATTCGGATTACATGGTTTACATAGACAATATGTATGCTACTTCCGGTGTATCTGGCGATGAGGTTGAACTTGATTATATGGAATATTCAAGTAACCTAGATGCTCAGGATGAGTATGTAAGCGACTTCAGTGCGTTATTGTTCAAGTGGGCTTATACGTTTGACCTACCGGATGGCACAGGTGCTTATAAGTATTGTCTGAGAGTGCTTCAGGTAAATGAGGATAGTGATAAATTTAGAGTTGAGGGTAGAAAGCTATTAACTAATGCAGAAACAGTGCAAATAGAATACAACAAGAGGATATCAGATCCGACAGAGTTCGATTCTATGCTTTATGATTTAATAGCAACAAAACTTGCTGCTGATCTCGCGGTAGCAATTACAGGTTTCAGAACAAGGGCAGAGGCAATGATAAAGGCATAT
>Ga0222684_1000335_pt1 | contig 11990 bp, 8 predicted proteins | sample AntAcemetage1075_FD_181150 | JGI IMG/M metagenome (GOLD analysis project Ga0222684, IMG submission 181150) | Saline water microbial communities from Ace Lake, Antarctica - #1075 | ecosystem: Environmental > Aquatic > Non-marine Saline and Alkaline > Saline | place: Antarctica: Ace Lake...
TGGGGGATGGCACTAGGACTGACAAGATGTTCGTTGTATGGTTTCGGAATGTCTCCGGCCATATAACGATTTCCGCCAGAAATGCAAGTGAGAAGTACACTGCTTCCACCAACGCATTCAACGATGGGAACTGGCATCACGTCGTGGCCGTGTTTGCTACGGCGACTGATAGGCGTCTTTACGTGGACGGCAATTTAGAGGCGTCCAATGCGTCTTCAGTCCCGTTCATTACATCGATGAACAAGTGGACGCTTGGCCTTGCCGGTGACTCGTCCCCCGGTGCTGCATACGAAGGGCACTTGGATTCTGTCTCGCTCTATAATTGCGAGCTTAGCCCTTCTGTAATCCGTAGTTTCTACCGCGATTCCCGCCAGATGTTCCGCCGCGAGCCCATCGAGTTCTGGGGGGCGTTGGTCGGCAGTGGTGGGACATCCCAGGCTTTAGCGGGAGTAATTGCAGCTCAAGCGGCTGTGACTGGTTCTATGTCTCTTGCGGCATCGTTAGCGGGGTCTACAGCAGCCGTATCCACTGTCTCAGCTGCGATCTCGGTCGGTATGGGTATATCTGGCCTTATTACGGGTACAACGGCTCTAACAGGCCGTGTGGCGGTTGTACGGGGTATCAGTGGAGCTATCGCGGCGGTTACAACCGTTTCGGGCGGTTTAACCGTTGCTCGAAACATACAAGGAGCAATAGCAAGTCAATCGGTCGTCAGTGGTTCACTTTCAACAGATAAAAAGTTGGCAGGATTAACGACAGTTCAATCTGTCGTAAGTGGTTCGCTTTCAACAGATAAAAAGTTGGCAGGATTAACGACAGTTCAATCGGTCGTCAGTGGTTCACTTTCAACAGATAAAAAGTTGGCAGGATTAACGACAGTTCAATCTGTCGTAAGTGGTTCGCTTTCAACAGATAAAAAGTTGGCAGGATTAACGACAGTTCAATCAGTTGTTAGTGGTTCACTTTCAGTCGGTAAGAAGTTAGCAGGAGCAGTAACAGCCCAATCTGTCGTAAGTGGTTCACTTTCGGTTGAAGGTGCTGTTGATTTACAGGGTATTATCGCGGCACAATCGGTTGTTGTTGGCGCTCTTTCAGTCGGTAAGAAGTTAGTTGGATCATCATCAGTCCAATCAGTTGTTACAGGTTCACTTTCAGTTAGTAAGAAAGTACAAGGAGCAATAACAAGTCAATCGGTTGTTGTGGGTGGTTTAGCAGTCACCCGAAATGTGCAAGGTGTAGTAGCATCGCAATCGGCTGTTGTAGGTTCACTTTCAGTCGGTAAGAAGTTGGTTGGCGTAGTAGCATCGCAATCAGTTGTTTCAGGTGCTCTTACTATTAAAGGTTCTGTCGAACTACAAGGAGCAATAACAAGTCAATCGGTTGTTGTTGGCGCTCTTTCAGTCGGTAGGAAGTTAGCAGGATCAACGGCGGCGCAATCAGTCGTTACGGGCACGCTTACAGTTGAAGAAATACTCGTTACTTTACAAGGTTCCATAGCAGCCCAATCAGCCGTTACCTGTTCCATTTCGATTGTACGGGAAGTACAAGGTACAGTAGTAGCACAATCAGTTGTTACAGGCACGCTTAGCAGAGTAGTGAGTTTAAAGGGGAGTTTGGCTGCTACATCGTCCCTATCTGCTAACCTATCAACGTTACTGATAGAATTGGTAGGATCGATAGCGGCCCAATCGACTGTAACCGGTGCATTGGGTGTTGAATCTGCCCCAGTCATATCTGCGGGCACCCTTCCACAATCAACTATTCTTGCTGCCTATTTGAAAGCCCAAGATTTATTTTCCGATCCTTCTGAAGATGATGATTGGCCTGTTTTCACTCGCAGATTTCCCGAAGCAAGCGACGTCGCCAACAATCTTGGATGTCTCTATGATACCACAAGCATTGTGGATGGGAAGGGTATGGGGGGGACAGAGAATGAGCGGCACGGAATACAATTCAGAATAAGGGGCGTGGGTTATAGCACTACCAGTTCCAAATTAGCGTTAACATTGGATAATTTGAAAACCGTAGCAGGGGAAAATGTAACGGTAGAAAGTAGGGTGTTCAAAATACACAACATTCAACGCACAACAACGATTCATCATTTGACACGGGATAAAAAACGTAGGGATCATTTTGTAACTAATCTGTTACTGGCGTATTCAGAACTTTAAGGAGTTTGGATCATGGCGATTATGACTGAAGGATTTCCAACAACGATGACGTTTGCTGATGCTGCTTCGGGTGTAGCTCTTTATTTTGAGGAGCAAGCTGTAACTCCCCCCGGTGTGGATGGTGGTGGCCCGAATGATGTGACGAATATGCGGAATACAGCATGGCGGACGAAATATCCAAAAACCCTCAAGAGTTTGTCTGGATCACAAATGACATGTCATTACGATCCGGCCTTTATTGATGGTATTTTGGATATGATTAATGCTAACCAATCAATTTTGCTTACTTTTCCAGACGATCAGACGTGGACTTTCTTTGGATGGATTAATTCGTTCATGCCGAATGAAATCGTTGAAGGTAGCGCTCCGACAGCTACAGTCTCTATTGAGGTCAGCAACATAGATGGCAGTGGTGATGAGATTGCACCCGCACTAGGATAATGATCTACTTGTTGCAGTAGACATTTTGTAGAAATGGAAAGGATAATCAAATGGGAAGTTTTTCAAACTACTGGGAAATTGCGATTTTGGATCACTTGTTTGGTAAAGGTGTTTACACCCCGCCGACGATTTGGGTGGGTCTATCTACTGCTGACCCTGAGGAAAGTGGGGGTGGGCTGGCTGAACCAAGTGGCAATTCGTACGCGCGTGTAGAAACGGCAGCGTCTGATTGGGATGCGGCTGCTGCGGGTGCGACAGCTAATGCCGCTGCTATTGAATTTGCAGAATCGTCGGGGGCTTGGGGCGAAATAACTCACTTCGGGCTCTTTAATGCTCTAACTGCTGGTCAGCTACTAGCCCATGGTTCTGTTACAGTACCCAAGACTATTGGGGATGGTGACACCGCAAGCTTTGCTATTGGCGATCTTGATGTTACCCTTGATTGATACAGTAGGATCGGCAGCAGATGTTTTGGCTGAGTATTTGACAACTACACTGGAGCTTTTTACAAAGCCTGCGGTGAGTGATACTTGGCCTCTGTTTACAGGCAATTTGCCAGATCATAATAGTGTTGAGGATTCTGCTGCAGCCGTTCATGATGTCAGCGGCGATTACCAAGGCAAGAACATGAATGGTGAGGAACATCAACGCTATTGTGTTTTGGTGTGCGTTAGAGCCGCGTCTTATAGGGTTGCTTGGACTAAGTTGTCTGCAACAATTAAAACTTTGATTGCTCTTAGCAATCGGTATGCGACTGTTGACGAAAGGGTTTACACAATTTTGAATATCAGCAGAGAAAGTGGAATAGTGACCGAAAGTGTGGACTCCAAACAAAGGAACATTCTATCGGTAAAGTTGTTGGCTTCACTAAAATAATAGCACACGCGAAAAATGGAAAGGTTTGTCAGATGGGAGATCCAATCAAACTCAGTTTGAAACTGGAAGAGCAGCCTGTTATTCTCACAGATACGACAGGTCAGGAAGCAACCTACAGCTTGCGAGAAATGTCCGGGGATGACCTGGAAGGATATCTCGAATCCAATCGAGAAAGATTGGATGTTGAGGTAGATGAGACAGGCAAGGTGAAGGTAAAGACTATCAAGAGTTATAAAGGCATGTACAGTTCTTTGCTGTCTTTCTGTTTGCATAAAGCGAACGGGGAGAAAGTTACAGTAGATGAGATTGGCAAATTCCCTCACAAGGTTCAAAAGGAATTGTTTGGAAGCGCACAAAAACTCAACAAGCTTGATGAGAAAGATGAGACTGAGGGAAACTGACGATTCGGGAGCGTAGTTGGTACCGACTCGCTACCCGATTACATATGTCCAAACAAAGGTGCCAACAAGAAACAACAGCTACAGAGTTTTACAAATGGCGAATCATTTTTAAGGAAGAGGACGAACGCATAGAAGCAACAACGTGCAGGGAGCATGTACAAGAGAGGTATTTAGCACAGATTGCTATGTATATCGTTAAAACGCATACAAACGATCCAAGCCAGATTAAGCTGGAATCTTTTTTGATTCGTGGAAAGAAAAAACCCAAGAGTATTACACCTGAAGAAAAGGCGAAAAGCGTTAGTAGGGTTAAAGCATATTGGCGTCAATTTATTTTGGCTTCCAGTAGTGTGAAACGAAAACCTAAAAAGAGGACCTAGCATGTTTAGTTTGGACTTAGGCAATTTGCTTGTACATCTGAAGCTCGAGAGTGACCAGTGGACTAGGGTTATGCGAAATGTAGAAACTCGCATGACTCGGGCTGAGAACAGGCTGAATTCTTTCGGTCGTAATATGACCATGAAAGTTACAGTTCCACTTTTGGCTTTAGGTGTGGCTTCTATTAAGACATTTGCTTCGTTCGATGATGCGATGGTACGATCTACTGCTATCATGGGTAACGTGACTGATGATATGGATGCAGACATGCGATCGTTGGCCCGAACGTTATCTATGGAAGGTGTACAGTCAGCTACGCAATTGGCTGAATCGTATTTCTTCTTAGCTAGTGCTGGTTTGGATGTGAAGCAATCTATAGCAGCGCTTCCTGTTGTACAGAAGTTTGCAACTGCGGGCGCTTTTGAAATGGCGTTGGCAACAGATTTGGTTACGGATGCCCAATCTGCTTTGGGTTTGACCGTAAACGATTCTCAGCAGAATATGACGAACATGGTGAAAATCACTGACATTTTAACGGGTGCGAATACTCTTGCTAACGCCAGCACCCAACAATTCTCAGAAGCACTGATGCGCGCTGGTCCTGCGATGAAGGCATACGGAATAGAATTGGAGGATGGTGTAGCAACGTTAGCAGCGTATGCAGATCAAGGAAAAAAGGGCGCTGAAGGTGGTGAATTGTTTGGACGAATGTTGAGATTGATGATCAAAGGTTTCAATGACAACAGGGAGGCGTGGGATAGATATAACATATCTATTGTGGATGCTCAAGATAACCTACGACCGATGGCTGATATCGTTCGGGATTTGACAGGTGTTTTAGGTACGATGGGTGTGACGGAAAAAGCTGCGGCACTTGAATTGCTCGGTTTTCAAGCTCGAAGTCAGCAAGCCGTAATGCCATTACTTGGATTGGGGAATGCGATAGAGCAATACAATAAAGACCTGCATCAAATGGCTGGGATTACGGAAGAGGTCGCCAACAAGCAGTTAAAATCACTCGGCAGCCAGTTGCGGATTATTTGGATTCATGTTAAGGCTGTTGCCGCTTCTTTCGGAAGCACTTTAGAACCTATGGTTTTAAAAGTGGGGGAGGGTGTAAAAACATTTGCGAAATTCTGGTTGAATCTGAATAAAGAGACTCAACGAACTGTGGGTATTGTTGCCGTACTCGCAGCATCTCTAGGCCCTATCGCATTGGCTATGGCGTTAATCGTAAAGGTTGGGGCATTAGTGGTGGGTGTTTTTGCAGCGATGAATGTAGCAGCGTTGGGTGTAGCAGCTTCTATGTTAAAAGTATTAGTGCCATTGATTGCTGTAGTAGCTGCTGGCTATACGTTCCGTACAGCCTGGATTGAAAATATTGGGGGTGTTCAGGATAAGTGGAATGAGTTGAAATCAACTATAGAAGATGTTAATAAAAGTATGAATGCTGTTCTTTATAGCGAAGGAAAGGCGGGGAAGGCATTTCAAGGAATGGCAGGATTGGGAGGTTCTTTTGGTGGTGGAATAACATATCCAGAAGGAACAAGCTTTCACAAAGAAATTTCAGCATTAAAAGACCTTGTCAATAAACCTTATGCAGATTCTTATATGGCTTCTGATAAAGGAAAGAGGCAAGTAGAAACTATAATTGGTTCTATTGTGAAAGGACTAATGCCAGCTGGTACTCTTCCACAACAACAACAACCTTACGAGTGGCCGAAAGATAAATTTGAAGGGTTGCTTCCTCCAGAGGGGCAGTTTGATTGGGATTCGTATTTAGCTTTGCCTCAATTGGATACTACGATAAACAATGTAGTACAAAAAGAAGTTAGAATGATTGATCTGGTTAGAGACCAAATGAAGAAAGATTTTGATTCTATAAAAAATCTTCTTATGAAAGAATTTCCAGAATTAGCAGATCAAATAGACATATCAAAAACTATTACAACGGGAGAAGGTCTTGGAGAGTGGAGGCAGAAAATATACAAAGAGTTAGACGATGCTTTCAAATCAGCTGTCCCGATAGATGCCATGTCAGAGGAGTCTATATGGGCTGCGTGGGATCGTATGTATGATGGATTGAATGATAAGTCGGCTGAATATTTCAACTTCCAACAGAAGAAATTGGAAAAGGAAGTGGAATTGTGGCAGAAGAATGCATCTGTCATAGCTAAACAATTTGATATGGAAAAGGATGCGGTATTGAATCTGATTGATGTATACGAAAAAGAGCAAAGGGTTTTGATTGAGATTGCAGAGTTAAAACAGGGTGGATGGGCAGATGGATTAAAAGCATTCGCGATGGAGTCTACACGGACGTTCAAAACGGCGGGTGAGAAGGCATTCGAGTTCGCTCAATCAATGGAGCGATCGGTATCAAATGGTTTGCAAGGTATGTCCCGTGATATGGATAATTGGGGAGCACATGCTCTGCGGATTTTGGAAGATATTTATTTTGAAGCCATTAGGATAGCATTCATCCAGCCAGTCGCAAGTGGATTAGCTTCATCTTTTGCCGGAGCGTTTGCCCAACCTTCGGGTGCTGTTTCAAGTGGGCAAGGACCTTCGCTACCCCACTATGCTGAAGGCGGTATTGCCTGGAAGCCACAAATTGCTAGTCTAGCTGAAAACGAACCGGAACTTATCACACCGTTTTCCGAATTGAGAAAGATGCAAGATACTTCTAAGGCTAGTGGTTTTTCCCTGCATATTGAAAACATTACCAACATGCCGATAGAAGCGGAGGATATCGATTTCGATCCAGATCGTATGATAGCTAATATCACCATTAGAGATAAACGAAATAGAGGTCCTGTCAGTAGAGCCAGTAGAAGTCGAGGATAAAATTATGGCACAGCCTGTATTTCCATCATTCGCACGGTATCCAGTAGCAAGTGGATTTAATAAGTCCTATGCTTTTGACAATAGGATTGTAACTGAATTTGATAATGGGCCTTACCTGTCACAGGCTCGTCACACGGACGTTCCTAGATCCTGGACTGTTGTGTGGAGCTTTATGACAGCAGCGAATGTAGCGGCTCTGAATACATTTTATGAGGGAAGCGCTAATTGGGGGGCAGAGCCTATCAAATGGACAGATCGGTCGGATGATGTTGACTACTTCGTTTATTTCAACGGACCGCCTGAATACAAACCGGAAAACGAGGATGCCTCTTTATGGCGAATCTCCGTCACATTTATTGAGGCTCTTGGTAGTTACACGTAGGGGGACTAATGTCTGTAAGCATGCCATCTAATATCACTAAGATTAAGAATGATTTGAATCAACCTGGAGCTTGGCCTTGGTTGATTGTTCTTACCACTCCTGATTCAACTATCCTTCGTTACGCTGGCAATACGGAGGATGTTTCTTATGATGGGGATACGTATACAGCCTTGAATTTCAGTATTGATCAATTTTCTTTTAATACAGAAGGTGAGATTCCGGAAATCACGGCTTCGATTTCAAATATAGGTTATGCATTACAATCATATATTCAAGACGGCGTGATCGGCGGTACTGTCAGTTTTCTTCAGGTCAATACGGATTACTTGGCTGAGGATTATTCTGAAGACCTATTGACGTTTACAATTTCTGGAGTGGAGGTCACATGGACGATTGTAAACTTTACCTTATCTATATCTCCGGAACTTCGATTCCGTACTCCTGAGGATCGATTCAATCCGTATACTTGTCGTCACAAGTTTAAAGGTGGACGATGTGGATATACAGGCGTTTTGACTTATTGTGATCGCAACCCAGATTCTTGCTCTGAGCGTGGCCGTTTCCCAGGTAGTTATGGTGGTCCTTTGTCCATGAGACGTGAAGCTGTGAGGTATGCATAATGGTACGATTCACTCAACAAGAGTTGAATGAGATAATGGCTGAGTTTCTTGGCAAGCCGTATGAAGCAAAGGCTACAGGACCCGATAGCTATGATTGTTATGGATTGGTAAAAGTCTTTGCGGAACGGTTGGGTATGGATCTACCTGATATCGGTTTGGTTGATCCCAAGGATGCGCGTCCTGTTTATGATCAACAGCAGCAGAATTACGAACAGTGTTTGTTCCCACGTCCATTTTCCCTTGTTACGTTTTCATCTAAGACTCTTTTGGATACTCATATCGGTTTGGTCCTCCCGAATGATAATCTATTTATCCATTGTCCAGGCAGGGCTCATGGAAAGGTTCTCGCGGAACCTTTGAGTCGTCGGCCTTGGCGGGATAAAGTTGATGGTTATTGGTGGGCGAAAGATTGGATTGAAGTAGTCATTATGCTCACACCCATGACGACTTCTAAACGAGCTACACAGTTTGTCCGGGCAGGACGTTCGCTTGCGGAAATAATTGAACAGGATATAACTCGTGGACAGGATATACCACTCCACGTTTTTTTGGATGCTGAACCCATTCTAAGGGCCGATTGGGCGGGGACCTACCCTACGTACGCCCAACAGATAGTTATCCGCCCCGAGCTGGCGAGAGGGGCCAAGCCTGTACAACTGATGGGTATGTTAGCCCTTGCTGTAGCTGCTCCGGCTATAATGGGGGCTGTCGCTCCTGGTTTGACTGGCGCTGCGAGTGCAATGATGGCTGGGGAAGCTGCATATAGTGCTGGTACTATGATGGCCTATTCATTAGGCACTGCTGCAATTATGATGGGTGGGGCATTAGCCCTGAATGCGTTGGTGGGTGCGGATGAGGGTAAAGAAACAGAATCACAATCATATACCTGGAATCCCAAGACAACGCAACGAGTAGGTACACCTGTTCCTTTGGTGTATGGGACGTATGGCGTTCGAGGTGTTTTGATATGTAGCTACGCCTCAAGCAAATTAACGGAAGGGACAGACTTTCTCACAAAGGATGCATCAGTCACTTCTGCGGAAGACCTTATCCATCTAAAGATTGCGTATTCAGACGGTCCAATTGAAGGTATCGTGGATGGCACGGAAGAACTTAATAACAGGTCCATTGAATCTTATAATGATGCAGATGATTGGGTGTTGGAGCATTTCACAGGAACAGAATCTCAGGCGGCTTCTACGGTAACAGATGCTTTCGAGATTCCAGTAAATCAAATGTGTAAAGACCAAAATCAGGATGATCATGAAATCACTAAGACTTTTACAGCAGTTGATTGCGATAAGGTTGCTATCGTTTTACGTTTCCCAAATGGTTTGACAAATTTCGATGCAGAGGGAGATGCAAATACTACCCGGATCGACACGAAAATTGAAATGCGTATTGCTGGAGGTTCTTGGCATACGTTGTTTGATTCACAAATTATAGGTAAGAGCCGTGATCCGGTTCGTCTTAGATATTTTTGTCATGAGACATACGAGGGAGGCAGTGCTTTTACTATCACCCCAGGAATAGAATATGAAGCGCGGGTTTCGCGTAATAGCAGCCAACATTCAGATAGGGGTGATAATTTTTACTTCGATTCCATTCAATGTGTATTCGATACAGCTCAAAAACATCCAGGACTTGCTTACACAGCGATTGGGGCTGGGGCGGGGCAGGAGTTATCGGGTAGTATTGATTACTATGCACAGATAGAAGGGAAGCTCGTTTGTATTTATGATTCTGGTGGGAATGTTACAAGTATCGAATGGTCAGATAATCCAGCATGGATTGCAGTAGATGTAGCCACACGTCCTGTTATTTCTGGTACAGGTGAGAGTGGTGATGCTTATGCGGTAGAGTATTATCGTCGGATGGACCCCAGTGACATTACGATGTCTGAATTTATCACTTTTGCGACATGGTGTGATGAGCAGGTTCCAATAACAGATGAGAGTGGTGATACTGAGAATCGATATGTGTTTAACGGTGTGATCGATTCTGAAATGGTAACGTGGGACGCCGTCCAACGGGTATGTAGAGCTGGATGTGCTATGCCGACGTTGACGGGAAATATTCTTGGTGTGGTAGTAGACAAACCTGCTACTCCATCCCAGATGTTCAATGTTTCAAATTTGCGTCCTGGTTTCCGCGTTACCTATCTGCCAACGAATGAAGTAGCTACAATCTATGATGCTGAATTTTATGATGAGACTGGGGACTATGCCAGAGAGAGTTACCCCATTCCATTAAGAGGGGCAGCAGCGGATATTCCAGCGAATTTAGATTGTTGGGGAGCTACAAAACGTTCGCAAGTTTGGCGTAGAGCTACAAGGCAACTTCGTATAAATCAGTACATGAAAAAGATGGTGGAGTTGCCTGCTGCCATTGATTCGATTTACACATCGTTAGGGGATGTTATATATGTCCAGCACCCGGCGATTGCTACTGGTGAAGGCGGTCGAATTGATACAGTATATGCCAATGGTATCAAAACGGATAAGGAATTGGATGTTGAGAGTGGTGAAACCTATACGTTGTTGATTCGTACACATGATGGTTCTGCTGAAAGGCTTAGTTATTATACTGTTGCTTCAGTAACGGGTGATAAGAATGATATAGTAACGATTGTCGGCGCGTGGGATTACACACCGAATGAAATGGATTTGTGGACGTTTGGAACTGCCACTGATGTTGTTGATACTTATAGGGTAACTGGTTTCCGGCGTCAGCGTTCTGGTAAAGTCATCCTTCAAGGAATGCAGTATACAACGGATTACTATACTGATGATGAAAACGCTCCTCGGATAGAGCCCCAAGTTTATTCTACAACGAAAGGGGGGACATCACCCTCCCTACTTCCTACAACTCAGCAAGCTGTAGCTGGACAAAAGCCGGGGGTGAGTCATATAGAGGAGTCCATCAAGTGGTATGGTTTGAATTTTACTGGTGATGATGTTGATACCGTGACATGGACAGTCGATTTGGGCGGGGGGATCAAATACCAAGGCACTTGGGTTCCCATAGCGGATTCACAGTTTGGGGAGACGACAGATAAGTACATTTATTTTGATCCTAACATAGGCGATCCAAGATATCTTCAAACAACAAATGAGCTTTCTGATTTGTCCGGTGAAGCTCGTTATTTGTTCTGCATCAATGAGGGCGGCGTGGCGTTCTTTAAAGAGGGTGTTCTTGTTGCTAAGAATGGATCGTACATCGACGCCGACGATGTGCCGATTAGTGGCTCCGGCGCGAATCTCTTCGACGAGACTTTTGAGGATGCGTTCGGTCAAGTGACGTCTCACTGGGAACTGTATTCCAGCCATTCGATGACGTACGCGGTGGCGTCGGCCAGCGGGGTTGCTGGCGGGAAGGTTTTGCAGTGTAGTGAGAATGTCGGGGCGATCTGGCACAAGCAGAGCATTCCGTTTGATCCGTCAAAACTCTATCGAGTTCGGATTCGGGCGAAGCGAACGGCGGGCATCTGTTCGCTTTATGCAGGGGTCGCCGGTCGCAATTCAGCCGATACGGCTTGGGTGGACTATACCGGGGCGGCGACGGCAAGGATGTGTGGCCAGCATTACGTGGTAGCGGTCGCTGAGTCGGGCGACGGCGCGTGGGAAATCTTCACGGGGTATTTCAAGGGGCACGCAATTGGCAATGGGACGAACGTGGAATGCCCTGACCCGGCCAATCCTGGTGCGCTGCACGAAGACGTGCGGTATTTCCGGCCCTTCTTGTACATCAGTCAGAGCTCCGGTGAGTCGTGGGAGATTGACGAGTTCGCTATCGACGTCATCCCCGAGGACGCCGACCAAATCCCCGAGGGCGGCACCAATAAATTTGCCGCTGAGTCCGGTGCTGACGTAAC
>Ga0222684_1000338_pt1 | contig 11962 bp, 10 predicted proteins | sample AntAcemetage1075_FD_181150 | JGI IMG/M metagenome (GOLD analysis project Ga0222684, IMG submission 181150) | Saline water microbial communities from Ace Lake, Antarctica - #1075 | ecosystem: Environmental > Aquatic > Non-marine Saline and Alkaline > Saline | place: Antarctica: Ace Lake...
AATTCGATCCTGAAAATAGCAAATATTACTCTGAGAATCTTCAAACATTCCTTGATGACCTGACTTCCCTGCAGCAATATTTTGCTGACCGCCTCTCGCAGCTCGAACATAAAGAATTTCTTGTTTTTCATCCATCGTGGGGTTATCTCGCAGATGAATTCGGTTTGATGCAGATACCTATTCAGATCGAGGGCAAATTTCCCTCACCAAAACAGCTTGCAGAAGTTATCTCTTTTGCACAGAAGAAAAACATACGTGTGGTGTTTGTTCAGAAACAGTTCAGCACCTCTGCTGCACAAACTGTGGCTAAGGCAATTCACGGAAAAGTCATTTCAATCGATCCGCTTGCAGAGGATTTTTTTGAAAATATGAGATCGATCGCAGACACCTTCAAGGAAGTGCTCGATGGACAATAAGCTTGCTGAATCGATCATTTCCCTTAAGGATGTAGAGTTCTCCTACAATGGCGAACCGGTTCTCGAAAATATCACAATCGAAATAGATAAAAATGACTTCGTTGCCATCCTCGGTCCTAACGGCGCAGGCAAAACCACGCTGATAAAACTTCTCCTGGGATTTCTTAAACCAGGTAAGGGAAAGATTTCAATTCTAGGAAAAACACCGGTTAAAGCGCGTAAATTCATTGGCTATGTGCCCCAGTTCAGCGCTTTTGATAAAAACTATCCCATCTATGTGATCGACATTGTGAAATTGAATACACTCACCGCAAACTCGCTCTTTCCCGCATATAAGAAGGAAGTGACGGAAATGGCATTTTCTCTTCTAGAAAAACTAGAAATTCATAACCTTGCATACAGGAATTTTCACGAACTCTCCGGGGGACAGAAACAGCGTGCACTGATCGCAAGGGCGCTCATAAATGAACCGAAAATCCTCATGCTGGATGAACCGACAGCAAGTGTGGATGTAGCAATGGAAAAGGACATATACGACACGCTTAAAATGCTCAACAAGAGCACAACGATCCTCCTGATCACCCATGATGTTGGTTTTGTCTCCTCCTATGTGAACAAGATATGTTGCCTGAACCGTTTTGCTTCTATGCATTCTGTCGCAGAACTTACCGGAAAATCTCTGTTTGATATTTATAGTGCAAACAGTAAATTCCTGCAACATCATTGTAACTTATAATCATGGGTGAATTATTATCGAGCGTCGCATCCTATACATTTCTGCAAAATGCCATCATCGCGGGTATTCTTGCGAGTATCGTATGCGGAATAACAGGTACATTCGTCGTGGTAAAAAAGATAACTTTTATCAGCGGCGGGATCGCACATGCAGTTCTGGGAGGAGTGGGTATTGCACTTTATTTCAGCATGCCGCCCATAATCGGCGCCTTTGTCTCCGCAATACTGTCTGCAATAATCATCGGACTTGTAAAGTTGAAAGCAAACCAGCATGAGGACACTGTCATCAGTGCGCTATGGGCAATGGGTATGGCTGTTGGCGTGATCTTTATGTACCTCACTCCCGGCTACAGCACGGACCTGCTTTCCTATCTTTTTGGAAATATACTCATGGTTTCTTCCACGAATCTCTATATCTTGGCGGGTCTTAATGTGTTCATAATCTTTATTGTAATTATATTTTACAGGCAGTTCGTTGCTATCACCTATGATGAGGAACAGGCGCGGTTGCGCGGCTTACCTGTAAATTTTTTATATATACTTCTCCTTTGTATTATTGCACTCACCATTGTCGTATTGATACAAATAGTCGGAATTATTCTTGTGATAGCACTTCTGAGTCTACCTGCCGCAATTGCCGGTTTATACACGAGAACCCTTCATGCAATGATGTTTTTTGCGATTGGGCTGGGCATGATTTTTACATTAAGTGGTATAGCAATTTCCTTTTCTGCAAACATTCCGACCGGTGCGACCATCATCATAATCTGTGGACTTGTATACCTCATCGCAATCAACCTTACACGATTCATACATAAAAAAAATGTCTCTTTGAAAAATTGAGTGGGTAAGGTTAATAATAATATTCAATATTCAAATTATTTATATTTAGTATATCAATCCACTTAAAAAATAAAAGGAATCAGAAAAAATTGACCGGCTCGTAAGGTTTTGTCTTTTGCATCAAACTCTAACGGATGAATAATATGGAAAAATCACTTTTCACAGATACTGATATAATTTTTCAGACCCTCAGTTATGCCACCCGTTTGCTTGCGTCAGAAAAGAAACTCGATCAACTCATTGATAATGCACTTGATATTCTCTCTGATTTCGGTCACAGCAATAAGGTTGAGTTTATAATACTTGAAACAAAGAATAAACACGAAGCTATTTTAGCAGGACTGTTAGAAAATGGACTCATTTCAAGGTTGAATAAAAAGATCAATATCAAAGATTCTACATTAGAGGAAATAATCATACGTAAACGTCCTGAAATTGTTACTTCCGATTCCCAAACAAAAATATATCTTCCTTTGATCGGCTCCGGGAATAATGCGATCGGTATTTTGGTTTTGCATGTGAGAGATCAAACAAAACTGGAAAGTATTGAACTGCGCTCTCTTATAATTCTCACAACATTGATCGCAGTCTCTCTTGAATATGCTCAATCGGCACGGCTCGCAATGTTTGATTCTCTTACAGGTCTATATATTCGCAGGCAGATGGATATCCGTCTTCAGGAAGAGCTGCACAGGATAAAACGATATGGGGGTACACTTGCACTCTGCATGATCGACATTGATCATTTCAAAAAAGTAAATGATACTTATGGACATCTTTTCGGGGATAAAGTCCTGATCGAACTCGCACAGCTTATAAGAAACACAATACGTGCCAATCTCGATGTGCCCTGCAGATTTGGCGGTGAAGAATTTATGATAATCCTTCCAAATTCTGATGCATCTAATGCATACGAAATGACCGACCGCCTTCGTCAGCTCTGTGAAAAGCATCCATTCACCTATAAGGATCAAACCATACATGTTACTTTTAGTGCAGGGGTCGCTGCAACAAAATCTCCTGATATATCACAAAAAGAATTCCTTTCACGGGTAGATGCAATGCTCTACAAAGCAAAAGAAGAAGGACGAAACAGGGTCTGCTTGAGAGAGGTAGAATAATCCATTCTAAGCTATAAAATTCTACCTATTCACTTTCAATAATTATTGCGTCGGCTTCATTATAATAATAATCTGCCATATCTTGATCCAGCAAGTATTCATAGCATTCGCCAATGTAATAAAGATATGATTGCACATCTGCCATTTCGTTCTGTTCTCTGGCAATTTTAAGAGCTTTTTCATAGTATTCTATCGCTGTTTCGCCTTCCTCAAGGCCAAAATCATATACTTCAGCGATGATAAGATTGAAAAATTCTTCTTGGTCTTTATTGTTTATCTTTTGGGCATATTCAATACCCAATGTATAATAGTCGAGTGCAATGTAATATTTCTCGTTATCTTCATTTGCCCAGCCAAGGTGGTAATAGGCAGAAAAAATGCCCTTATGATCATTCATTTCTTTTGCAAGGTTGAGTGCTTTAGTGTAGTAACTTATTGCATCAGCATAGTAACCACGATTGTGATAAGTTGCACCAATATTGATATATAAATTAATGAATTGATCCTCATTTCCGAGCGTTTCATCAATTTTTAGCGATAAAGAATAACATTCATAAGCTTTTGTATAATTTGCCATCTGATCTTCATAAGTGTCGTCCGTCTTATTCAAGGCGTAACCTGCATGTGTAAGTGCATCGGCAAGTCTATTAAGATCGGGGGTGCTGCTCAGGATCTCTGCCTTCGCCGATTTAAGATAGAGAAGTGCCAGGGCATTCAGTTCTTCAGAGTCTTCTACCTGCTCTGCATCAAACCAATAATCGTCTGCAAGGGTGCGATAGGATTCATCGTAATCAGGATACTCAATAGTGATATCCGACAACAATTGCTCTGCCTGCTCAAGGATAGTACTCTCTCCAGCAATCTCCTGTTTCACGATCAGATTATCAACCTTTATAAATTGATCTTTGTAGATAACGTAACCAATATTGTCTCCACAAAACGGTTCAAATATATAGGAATCTACCCACTCATCATTTATGAAAAAATTATACCGGTCATTGGTTTTCCTGATGGTCAGCGTGTTCGTTGCATCGTACGATCTCAGCGCATCCGATTCTTTCCAGTCGATAAGATTTGTCCATTCGTCATCGACATATTTTCCATATCGGTAGTATCCGTTGTCGGAGATGTAGAAGGTGTAAAAGTTATTAAGGTCCTCCAATCCCCAGACTAATCCGTAGCCATAGTCATGAATCCCGCTGGAATGTGTAATCGTTGTGGAAATCTCAAAATCATTTTCGGGAACAATATCAACATAGTTCCACAAGAAATAACTGCCTTCTTCTCTTTTGTGCTCAAAAAGATAATAACCGTCTCTGACTTCTACAAACATTTCGTCATCACTTCCTTCAAACCAGTTCAGTGAATTATCGGTAAAATCTTCATACAGAATAGTGTTTGTGGCATCTATGTATCGGACTTCAAAATTGTCTATCGCTATCTTCTGTTGGAGCCAGATCTCAAAACCGATATAGTCTCCAAAAAATGGCTCGAAATTGATCGAGTTCACATAATTACCATTAATATAGAAGTTGTCCATGTCACCGGCTTTCTTGAGGAGCAGCGTGTTCTTCCCACCATAGGTATTGATGTGCTCACTTTCAGTCCAGTCGATGATGTCATACCATTCACCTCCCACTGTTTTACTCACCCGGTAATAGCCATTATCTGTAATATTGAAAGAAAGGTAGTTATTGAAATCCTCCATGCCCCAGACAAATCCGTAACCCCGATCGTCGTGACCGCCGATCTGATAAAGCGTTACTTCAATCTCAAAGTCCTTATCAGTATCAATATTAATAGGATAATATACATAGTAAACGCTTTCATCGATTTTGTATTCGAAAACAAAAGTACCGTTTGCGATTGATGTTTTCGCATATTCATCATCTTCGATGGGCCATTCATTATAGTTGTTATCGAAATCTTCGATAAAAATATTCTCGCGGGCATACATTGGGTTGGGTTGAAAAATCAAAATAGCACAGAATGCTATAAATAAAATGAAGAAACTTTTCTTCATGGGTCCCCCTAATTATAATTCTGTTGTATTAGTTAATCATCTAATCCTATTACATGCGTATAAGCACGTAATAAGAATTGGTTGCCGGATCCTTCCAGCGTTCAACTACTATGATATTTTTCAATTCAACATTCACGTTTTCGTCGAATTTGCTCATCAGTTTGCCTTCATTCACAAGTACTTCAACTGCATTATTCAGTGATATTTTTCGGGCAAGGTTGAGTATTGCATTATTTTCTGCGCTGTCCCACGCTTTATGTTCAGTGAAGATTTGACTACATGAACCGATCGCATAAATATACTCTTTATCCTGAGGTGGCATGCTGATCCATTCGCAATCCTCAGAAAATGATAAAAGTTCACTTAACGCATCGAGAGATGAATGTGAGTAGACCATAATGACCATATTATCAGTAGTAAACGTGTCTGCATTGGCAAAATATTTATGTAGTGTTCTTTCGTCTGCGGGAGAATCTTCCACATGTATGAATAGAGAGTCATACACAAGGTCAAGCCCTTTTATAGATTGGATATAGGTCTGAGTCCCCATCACGTAGCAGTGAGACAATTTCACAAAATTATCAACAGCACTTTTAGTCGCTTCTTTTACGCCTGATTCTTTAATAAAATATACCGGTCCATAACCGATCACTGCATTCTGGGGAGTAATAAACCATGTGGGATATTTTGTTTGTTTGGGGGTTTTTACACTTTTTTGTGGTGATGCACATGAGAGCACCAAAAACAGCACCAGTAAACCCAAAATTAGCTTTTTCATATACTGAAAAGAGAAAACCCCGGGAAAAATTCCCAGGGTTTTCTTCTACAAAAGAAAATTATTGATTCTGCTGCTCTTGCTGATATTTATCAAGATCAGTTTCAAGGTCTTCAAATGCCTGTGAAGCGCGGAATCTATCATAAAGCTGCATATCCTTAACCTTCTTCACAACGTTCTGATTGAATGCCACGAGTGGAAGTTCCATAAGCATATACGCTCTGAACATGCCACCGCTCTCAGGAACAACTTTTTGTTCGCGAACTCTGCTACCCTGGAGGGTTTGGTTGGCAATGTTCTTCATGGTCTGGCTATAGAATGCATTTAATTCTGCATCTTCACCGCTTCCGACTTCTTCCTGGAAACTTTTTACAAGTACAGAAACTTTCGTTTCAAGCTGTTGTGCAATATCTGCACGTGCGCCAGCTTTTGCTTTGTCAAGAGCAAGCTGCATCTGGGTTGACGTTGCTGAATTTACACCAAAGATGTAATCAGGATCCTGGGGAGGGTTTAAGAACCAACCTGGAATGTTGGATTCTTTCATTGTTTTTTCACCACCGCCGCAGCCAATAGCGCCTACGACAAATGCTGCAATTAGCAAACTGAAGAGTATTTTCTTCATGCTGCCTCCTAAATTTTTCGGTTTATGTTTACACATATTATCTTAGCTTTACATAAGGTTCGTCATTCAGTATTAATGCTTACAAATTGTCAAATAATTTGGTTGACAAGATATTTTTTATATTCTCTTTTCTAATAAGAAAGGACATACTATGAAATCGATTTCAATAAAAACCCATTCGCAGTTTTGTATGATTAATATAACATCTCAAATTCAGAATATTGTGTATGAATCAGGCATAGCTGATGGCATAGTACGCGTTTTCGTGCCGCATACAACAGCAGCCGTAACTATCAACGAAGGTGCTGATCCTGCAGTCGTGAAAGATATTATTAAAGAGCTGGATAAGATCGTGCTCTTGCGTGACAATTATTTACACATGGAAGGAAATTCCGCAGCGCATATCAAGTCAACACTGGTCGGTGCATCTGAAATGGTGATGATCGAAAACGGTTCTCTTGTGCTCGGCACCTGGCAGGCGATATTCTTTTGCGAGTTTGACGGACCGCGCCAGAGAAAGATTTTTATAAAAGTTATCGAAGGATAGTAATTATAAGAGCACACAGATAAACGCAGATTAATCTGATCTTCGCTGATTAAATTTTTAATTTATAGTGTATCTCGAGTAAAGAGTAAATTGAATTTTAACATTCCTCTTTCTCCTTTTTGAGAAAAATATTTATGAATGTATTAGAAAGATAGAAACAAAAACACGAGTCGTCCGTGAGAGGAACAAATCGGGTTTCCCCTATCAGGACCCATCTTTGCAAGCTGAGTCGTGATCGAGAACCTTTATTCTTAAATCTCAAATCGGTGTTCTGCACCAGCCCTGTAGCTAAGTGTGTCTGGTTCTTAAATCAAAAACAATTACTATCGTCTCCTTCGACTTGCAGCCCCACCGCCACTTCCTCCAAAGAAGAACATTATTCCTAAAAGAAAGCCAAAATTATACCAGCCACCACTATTATGAACCTCATAGATAGTCACATCATCATTAAATATGGAAATAATAAAAGAGAAAAGGATAATGAATCCGTTCCACAAACCCTTCCAGAAACCAGCAATCTCACCGTCTTTATCGGGCTTGTTCTCCGCCCGGTTTATTCCGGCAGTACAGCTGACAATCAGAATGATTATCACAATGATCGTAATTATTTTTAGTGTTTTTTTCATATTCAATCTCTCTTATATAGTATGATTTATAAAATTTTCACTCCAATATCTCTGGCATAATATAGGGCATAAGATAGAGAATTCGCTCTTCGTTGTAAAAAGTTGATTCCTGAATTTTCTCAATAAGAATTCTGATCTCCTTTGGTAGATCATTCAATTTAATACCCGGAGCATCCATGCTGAGTTTAATTGTGAAGGCAGATTCTTTCTTTGGATACGCAACCAGCTCAACCTCTTTCTGAATGTTAGCTAATTTCTTTATTTCATCAATAGCTTCTTTCATGCCCCCATAAGCATCGACAAGACCGAACTCAAGCCCTCTTGTGCCTGTCCACACACGCCCTTTAGCGACCACATCGACTTCTTCATAGGTCATGCCTCTGCTTTTTGCAACCTTGCCCACGAAATCCTTGTATTCTTCGCTCACGGATTCCGCGATCATTTTCTTTTCCTCGTCGTTCATTGGTCTGTTCATGGAAGCAAAATCAGCATTTCTTCCTTTTTTTACATTATCCCAGTTTACATGAATTTTATCAAATAATTTTGTAAGATTCGGCACCGCAGCGATCACGCCGATGGAACCGGTCACAGAAGTTGGCTCTGCAAATATCTTATCAGAAGGGCAGGCAATGTAATATCCGCCCGATGCAGCAACGCCCGAAAAAGATGATACCACAGGTTTTGCATTTTCGCCCTTTTTACAAAGCACAACCTCTCTGTAGATATTTTCCGACGCCAGCGACGAACCTCCTCCGCTATCAATCCGCAGAATAATTCCTTTTATGGATGGGTCCTTTCGTGCCTGCTCTATTGCCTCCATATAGGTTTTATCACCGATGGATTTGCCGGGTACACTCTCGCCCGAATGGATATAGCCAACAGCATAAATAACAGCAATTTTCGCAGTAGGATCATCGCTCCAATCTACCCTGTTTTCCGGTATCTTATACTTATTGGTGATCTGCACATCACCATAAAGCGTTTTCAGAGTATCCTCAAGTTGATCTCGATAGATCAATCCATCGACCAATCCTGCTTCGAGCGCACGTTCTGCAAGAAGATAAGGTCCGTTATCAATAGCCGTTCTCACCTGCTCGTCAGTCATATTTCTGCCCTCGGATATCATAAGCACTATCTGGGCGTACAACTCGGAGAGAAAATCTTCATACATTTCTCGCTCGGCTTCGGTCATGTGAGTTTCTGTGAACATATTGGCTGCATTTTTGTATGCATGGCTTTGAAATCTTATGACTTCGATGCCAAGTGTGTCGAGCAGCCCTTTAATATATGGGATTGAGGCGGAAATTCCCCTAAGGTCGAGTATCCCGCCGGGATTGAGATAGATCTTATCAGCGACCGAAGAGGCAAACACATAATTTGAATTGGAAATATAATCATAATAGAAGATAATTTTTTTGCCTGTGGATTTAAAATCTAAAAATGCATCTTGCAGTTCCTGGAATTTTGCCAAACCCACAGACAGGTTTCCGGCTTGAAAGACAATTCCACTAATTCTGTCATCATTTTTCAGCGTTTTTACCTTTTCTATGATCTCGCTCATTGTATTTCCTGAAGATGTCACTATTTCAATGGGACCAAATTTTTGTGTGGGTTGGATATCATACACGGCACCGGAGAGCTTATAATTATAGAATTTATTCTGTTTGTCATGAGTTAAAAATGATTGGAAGCGCTTACCCGATATATTGCCATACACCAAACCGCTTTTACTCTTATCGCTGTATTGAGCTCCGGTCTTGAAATTTGATATATCAAATCCAACGCCCACGGAAATGCCTTCATCCTCAAAATCATAATATCCATTCAAATGAACGCCATTAAGAAATTGAGTTTGTAAACCAACGATCGGTTTTCTCCACTCTTTGTTTGAGTAGGTCGCATCACAGGTCAGGGATATTTTATAGCAAAACCTTCCCTTTACCCTGATTGGACGAAGCCCAAAGCCCATGGTATAGCTTTCGTTTTTCTTGGATATATTTCTCCACGATCCTGCAATAGAAAGGAAATCCCAGGGACGGGTAAGAAAATATAATCCCCAATCGCCTTTCCAGAATCCTGCTGGTTTCCAGACGTAATCCGTTCCAAAATAAATATTCTTCGCGAGCTTAGAACCGTCAGAAAGTGTGTGTAATTCTGTTGAATCCAACTTTTCATAACAGTATCCCAGATCCTTAAGATTCAGGAAAAGTGCCCAGTTTTTCTGCATATGCTTATCCTGGAATGAACGAAGATATCCCACTCCTGATGCATTGCCGAATCCCAAAGCCGCTGGGTTGACTTTCGTTGCAAGGAAATCATCCGTTGTTGCTGTGGGAAAGTACGTATAATCAAACGCATAGACCGCACTTATGCTCACGAGTAAGATCACAGATAAAATAAATAATTTTTTCATTATATATCCTTTCTCAGAATTTTTTTCTTATAATAATTATTAGCTCCTGTACAAATTTGCTAAAGCTCATATCTTTGTTTAATTTATAGATAACCATTACTCCTCTCGATAGATTACAGAGAAATAATGATGCGCCCCTCGCCTTCCGGATTATTCACTTCAATTGTGCGAGAGGATAACCACTTTGGTTCAAAATCTTTTGAATGTGTTGTCGCCAATATTGTACTTTCGCTGCTAATCAGATCATAAAGATAAAGGTGAATTCGTATCTTACTCTTCCTCACATGTTGATAGGTGTCCGCATCAAAAATTGCTGGAAAATCACTGTACACGAGCATGCCGTTTGTAGGATTGAGCGCATAATCTGATGAGTTGATCTTCAGGGTGTCCACATCATAAGAGTCAACTTCCCATGTTTCTGCGATAATACGGAAAAAAGTAAGTATATTCACGGTTTGATAAAGAGAGCCCCAGAAAAATGTCCCTCCGGCAGTCCACGCAATTGGCTTGATCTGAATATCTTTTCTATGCACATTCGATAAAGTTGAGGGATAAAAATGAGTTATATCTGCTCCGTCCGAGGTATTGATGAAGTAAAGAACCGTATCGGAAACCAGTGCGATGTCACGTTCTTTTGGAGAAACACGAAAATCCATTCCCTGCGAAGAATAAATCTCGTCACCTTTTTTCATGCTCGTGTATTTCCATAGCTCATCTCTCCATTGATCAGGGAATTCCGAAAATGGATAAATGCGCCGTATCACGTATATTGAACCTCTGTTAAATTCCGCCGGATGATAGTGTTGCACCTCGACATCCGAAAGTGTAATGAAAAGCTGTGATTGATCTTTTTGCACGTTTTTCACATACACATCAGTCAGGGTTGAATCAAGAGGATTTGGCTGTAGTTTAACGGTAAATTCGGCAGGTTTAAAAGGTCTCTCCTGTGTTGTACATGAAACTAACCCAATAAAAAAAAGGCATATCATGATCAAAAGGACGAAAAACCTTTGCATATTTTTTATTCTCCGTTTAAATATATGATAACCATCAAAAACATACAATACCTGTCAATTCTTTTGCTCTTTGAATTCGGGGAAAAGGGGTTTAAGATACTGCCCTGTATAGGATTTCTTCACTTTTGCCACTTGAAATGGCGTGCCTGTTGCAACGATCTCACCCCCTTCGTCGCCACCTTCGGGCCCAAGATCAATAATATAATCCGCACATTTTATCACATCAAGATTATGCTCAATAACGACTACCGTATTGCCTTTGTCGACCAATTTATTAAGAACAGAAATAAGCTTTCTGATATCGTGGAAATGCAGTCCGGTCGTCGGCTCATCGAGTATATAAAGAGTATTCCCAGTACTTGTTTTACTCAATTCGCGTGACAGTTTTACCCGCTGTGCTTCACCTCCGGAAAGGGTTGGCGACGGTTGTCCGAGCTTGATATAATCCAGACCAACATCACAAAGAGTATGCAATTTTCTTTTTATTTTAGGAATATTTTCAAAAAATTTCAGCGCTTCCTGCACATCCATATTAAGCACATCATAAATATTCTTGTCTTTATATTTTATCTGGAGAGTTTCTTTGTTGAATCGTTTCCCTTTACACACTTCGCAGGTCACAAACACATCGGCGAGAAAGTGCATTTCGATTTGCTTGACGCCATTTCCCCTGCATGCTTCGCAACGTCCTCCAGATACATTAAAACTAAACCGGCTTGGTTTATATCCACGAACTTTTGCTGATGGAGTTCGGGCAAAAATGTTTCGGATCTCATCAAATACTTTTGTATAGGTGGCAGGATTTGAGCGGGGAGTTCTACCGAT
>Ga0222684_1000345_pt1 | contig 11756 bp, 16 predicted proteins | sample AntAcemetage1075_FD_181150 | JGI IMG/M metagenome (GOLD analysis project Ga0222684, IMG submission 181150) | Saline water microbial communities from Ace Lake, Antarctica - #1075 | ecosystem: Environmental > Aquatic > Non-marine Saline and Alkaline > Saline | place: Antarctica: Ace Lake...
CCAGAAGCAACGAAAGTAGCGCAATAGTGAGGGATAACAGGATAAATAGCGTGTCATAATGGCGAAGAAGAAAACAAAGAAAGTTCCGCGAAAAAAGAAGTTTGTCGCAAAGAAGAAAACGCCGGTAAAACGACGGAAAAATGGGCAATGGGATTATGGCAATATAGAGGGGATCAGGTTCAAGCTAGGAAACAAAGCCAGTCCCGGCAGGCCGAAAGATTGGACAGCATACGCACAGCAAGAGATAAGCCAGATGGAGGGGTTAGACCCGAAGTCAGACGAATATTTAAGAGTAATGGCACAGCTACAATGGATGTATGCAAAGGCTGGTAGGTATGAGGCACTTCGAGATTTACTTGAGCGTCAGTTTGGTAAGATCCCCGACATGACCATAATAGTCCAGAAGATCCAAGTAGATGTAATCCATAGAATAGGCGCAATGCTACCGCAGGCAATGTTACAGGCGGGCGTCCCTAAGAAGCAAGTAAACGAAGCATTAACTAACTTTAATAGGCTATTGGAGGCGGGAGAGTGAGTACACAGCTAATACTAACTGATGATGGGGACAAAGAGGCCGATGAAGATACTCTAACACAAACACAAGAATCAGCCAATTATTGGTATGGCTGGGACACTTGGGCCGAAGCAATCAAGCGTGCCGCATCGCAACCATCCGTATTTGAGAGATGGATTTAATGATAGAAGCCCGCAAAGTAGCAATAGACCTGGGTAAGTACGCGAAGAGCCTCACAAGCGATCACGATCCTTGGGAGCTGATAGAGAGTGGGTTACTCAGAGTACCATCAATCAGTAGAGCTACAGCCGGGCAGAAGATCCCCTTGACCCCGGAGACAATGAAGCCGGGACAGTTAAGGCTATACAATACGGTTAAGAAGGCCGTCCGGCATACCCCCGGCCTGGTGATGATTATGGTTAGTAAGTATCGTCAGGGGGGTGCTAGTAGCTTGGTAAGGGTGATATTCAGCGCATTAGGTATGGCTAGAGATGGTTATAAGCAGACAGTAATAGCTGATACCACCAATCGTACCCATTTAATGCAGAAGATTGACCTTGGCATACAGACGGATATGGAGAATCGGGGTGTTAATCTCCGTAAATACAAGACATCTAATCGCAGAGAACTGATTTACGAGGATAGTGAGTCAGAGATCAGCTACATGAGTGACGGTGAGGATACCGTAGGCATTTCAGAGGCTCGTAACGGACTTCACGGTACAGAGATGGCATATTGGGGCCATTGGATCAAGCATTGGGCCGACATCAACCCCAGTTTACATGATCTGCCTTACAATTTAGTGATATTGGAGGGTACATCGAACGGTGTAGGCGACGCGTGGCATCTATTGTGGCTGGCCGCGGGAGAGCCGGGCAGTGGGATAATCAGAGTGTTCCTGGGCTGGAATGAAGACCCGGACTTAGTTTTGGACGCCCCAGAGGACTGGCAACCGGATGAATGGGAGCAGTCATTAGTAGATATCTACAAGCTCACCCGGGAACAGATATACTGGTATCACAAGAAGCTCTATAAGGCGAAGGGATTTAACGGTAATAAAGCCTTGATGAAGGAGAAGTACCCATTTACATGGCAGGAGAGCTTCCAGGCTTCCGGTAGTATAGTAATGGAGTCAGTCAAGGATACGCTACTTAACGCGCTGACAGGGATACCAGGGGGCAAGATAGGGGTAATGGATGGGGATGATACACACTTTAGCTTCACCCCGGACCCAGCTGGCAAGGTAGAGATAATCATTCCACCTGTACGCGGTAGAACATATTGTGGCTATTCGGATGTAGGGGAAGGGCTGAAGGACGTTGATGATATCCCGATCATAGAAGGGGAGAAGATAGTCACAAGCTACTCAACGTGTATCATCAGAGACTCAGAGACATGGGAACTATGCGCTATAATGGAATGTAGGTATCCGGAAGGTGTATTTGAGGCAGAGGCCCGCAGATTGATGTATTATTATAATACCGCGTGGTGGGGCGTAGAGATACCGGGGCCGGGGCGGGCGGTAATAGCGTATTCTGTAGCCGCTAAATACCCTAATATGTATCTGCATAAGTGGCGTGACGCGAAGAATGAACTCAGGGAGATGAAGGAATTTGGATATCGTAACGATGTAAAGACGAAGAAAATCCTTGAATCAGGGTACGAAGAAATGTGTAGAGATCACCCTGAATTGATAGGCAGTAGCCGTATAGCGGCACAAGCATTGACTTATGTCAGAGATCCGAAGACAGCCAAGCATGGACCACGGACAGGGTGCTTCAGTGACCTATTGTTAGCAGACATGGGTGTGATCCAGCTTCTACAGATGAAGCAGCCAGCTACCAAGGAAGCAGTAAGGAAGAAGATCCGAGACTACCAGAAGCAGAGTAGCAAGAAGAATGGGAGCTTTTTTAGATGAAGGGAGTAACAGAGACCACGAAGGATGGCTGGACCCTGCTAATTCTTCCCGTAGAGATCATATTTAGCATACTATTAGGCCCACCGCCATGTGATGACAAGGATAAGCAACAGAAACGCTGAGTGAGATTTTATGAAAACACTAGCAATAGAGATATTAGATGGTCGATTAACAGCATGGTATAATCGTAAGTGGATGGAGCATTTTCTATCAGAGTTCACCCCAGAGGAGCGTGAGGAGCTTATGAAGGACGTATCTGATATTAAAATCAGTGTTATAAGGAATGCAGTGACTATGATGTTACCGGGATCATGTAGTGCAATACTAAGCAGACCGGGAGCGATTTCTGATGAGTGAATATGATTTTACTGTAGAAGTAGAGTGGGGGTATATAAACGAAGGGGGAGATTGGACGCCTTATGAAGGCCAAGAAGACCGCCAAGAAGGGGGGGAGTGGAGTTACTTTAGATAGAATAAGCAGGCGTAGACGGCTAAGGAGACCGCCCAGACTGTACACCTGGTGGCTAACGCCCCGATAGGTTCGATACCTTTCGCCTGCATAACAACATAGGGCGGTGGCGTGGTAGTCTGACGATAAACACAAGCGAGGTTTGTGGTGTCTTGAGTAGGAGACCAAAGAGGCACATTTGTTGCAGACCAACTGCCCGCCCTATAACAACTAAATAACAATGTGGGGTAGAGCAGTCAGGTAGCTCACCAGTCTCATAAACTGGAGGTCGAGGGTTCGAATCCCTCCCCCGCTACTAACAACATAGTCCCATCCGAAGCCTGCCAGCTTCACGCGCCACTTGTAGTGGTGTATGACCCTGGTGGGCTTTTATTTTGCCGAGGAGGCAAGACAATGATGGATGACAATGTGATCAAGAAGCGTTTAGAGGACGAGCTTTTTAAGGACGTGAAGTCCGAAGTGCAGTCAGCGGAGCGACAAACCTATGAAGGCAAGCTGATGGAGTGGCAGTACCGATACCTCGCCAGCAGGAGTATAGCGGGGCTGATGGAGACAGGGCAGCCAGACCCAGAGGTAGCACCGCTAATATTGCCATTTGAGGGCTGTAGTGATGTTGGACACCCCATCAGCATGACATTGATTAACGAACTTACCCCGAACGTCATGGCCGCATCAATGGGAAGTACCCCATACACGGAAACGAAGCTAATCACAGAGAAGGGCTTAGAGCCTGGGGGTGATATAGATGATTTCCTGTATTATGCCCTTGAACGTGAGCAGGTCCGAGCCTTAAGGCGTAAGACAGTTGTATCGAGCTACAAGTATGGTGAAGGCGTAGAGAAGCTAATCTTCGTACCTGAAGAGCGTACAGTCACGGAGAAACGGCTATTATTGCTCACCAAAGCTAAGAAGCCTAAAGTGCTGTTTGATATGGAGGGCCGGGAGATAGAGCTATTCGACCCGGAGAAAGACCTCAAGCAAGTTATTAGAGAACTACTTGTGGGCGAAGATCCCCGAAGTGAGTTTCATAGACACGCAATAAGGCAGTTAAAGCTGAGTCCAGACCAGGCATTAGAGGCGGCAGGCTACGACATTAAGGGTGAGCTGGGAGAGCAGAGTATCCGCGTCGCACCTCTTGAGCAGGGACAGGGGGGCGCACCTATGGCAGATTGGGGCAACAGTACCACATATTACCCCATACTCACGGAAGTCACTGAAACTATCACTGTGAGTAACTGGCCGAAGTTCAATAAAGTACCTACCAAAGACTTCTTATGGCCGAGTGACGCTAAGACCAACGACATCATGGACTATTGGTGTGGTGATCGGTACAGAGTGGACTTAGAGTGGCTTATAGAGCGGAAGAAGGAAGGGAAGAACGATCCTGAGGGCTTCTATGTTGAGGTAGTTGACCGGATAGTCTCAGCTCACCTGGCAATAGAGACCAATAAGGATGAAAAGAAGCTCGCAAGCCGGCCACAGATCTACGAGATATACTCCAAGTTCGTGCTTAACAAGGAGAACTCTGAGAAAGAGGACTATCTGCAAGAGACAGAGATCATAGCATGGTTCTACTCCGGTGATCAGATAGATGGACAGGAGAATCTTGACGGTGAGTGCCTTGGGTGGATGGTAAATCCAGCAGTCCGGTACGATATGCACCATATCAAGCCATACTTCGTGTTCCAGGTCAAGCCGGATGATGTGGGCTTTCACGGTCTGTGTATCCCTGAAACGTGTACCGGGTATCGTAATGCAGTAGATTGGGAGCTAAATGCAAGGCTTAATCGAGCTGCCCTGTTCGGTAATCCACCGTTTGTAATGGATAAGAACACCTTCATTGAAGAACAGGATACGAGTATAGGTCTGGGTAAGCGTTTAGTAGTTAGTGATGGCGGTCAAATAGATGTACTAAACATGGAGAAAAGCGAGAATAACAGCTTCCAGGAAGAGTCACAGATGATCTTCAGCCTAAGACTGTTATGGGGCGCAAGTGAGCAGATGAGTGGTCAGCGTACCAAGACTGATAGTGGTACAGCCACAGAAGCTAATCTAATCGCGGCAAAGGGCGCAAGGATGTTTCAGGATACCGTAGAGAGCCTCTCACAGACCGCAGACCTCCAGTACGCTTATATAAGGCAGTATTACCTCCGTAACGACCCTACTGACATGAAGATCCCCACACAGGGCAGTAACGGGGCAGAGGGACAGCTAATGGAGATCACACGGTCTATGTTCGAGCCTCCTATGTTGATTAAGAGCCGTAGAGTAGCCACAGAGGAGGAGCGTACTATGACTATCGGGTCTATCAAGGAGGCAGTAGGCTTCCTTAGTAACACCCAGAATCCTCTTATCCGCAGCCCTCAATTCATAGAGAGCGTAGTCACGGCGTATTTCGATGCGTTAAATCTTGAGTCAATCGAGATCCCTACCAAGGAACAGCTTATGCAGGAGCAGGCTCAGATGCTTGCCATGATGAAGCAAGCAGAAGAGAAGGAGGATCTTGATAAATATGCAGATAAGGTGCCTAATAAAGGCGTCAGAAATCAGATCAAGACGTTCTTAGAGAATCCCCGGCAAGCCAGCAAGATAGGCGCACCGGGACAGCCACAAATGATGCCAGGAACGGTAGGTGGTGCTGGCGGACCAGGGGGAGCATAATATCCAGATAATATATAATTCTCGAATTGTTTTAATGGTTAGCATCCTATTTTTTGGGTTATATTCAGAGACATTCCAGGGGAATAATATTGCTGTCTGGACACACGGCCCTTATGAGTTTGATTGTGGGTGTTATGTCCAGGTGGCTAAGTCTTATGCTCTCGCTTGCGACCAAGCTGCTAACACAAAAGTACAACAGCATTTGATTATCGGGTTAACATATCCGTACCTCTATAAATTGTTTAGTAATTCCAAGGCTATCTCCGCATTTTATGTTGCTCTGGGATTACTCGCATTTGGGTTATGGACTAGTATTACTACGAAAGATCCGGTGTTAGCGGGGATAATGACTGCTATGCTTGGAAGTTCTTATGCTGTCTGGTATGTAGGGTCGGTGGTAGAGGCTCGGTCAGCTATATTCTTTGGCGCGACCTTGCTCTGGATAGCAGCTTACTTGATCCATACGCGGCCATCAGCTTTAATGTCTGTGTTGGCTTCGATTTTGTCCATGCCTCTTGTCTTGGCGAGTATCGGGAATATCTATGCAGTTTCAGCGGTGATGTTGGCGGTATTTTTATCTCGACCACAGTATCCCTCTCGGCGGTTGTTGTATATGGGGATATACTTATTTTCTACTATCGCTATGATATTCTCTTCTTACTACTTCTCTGGGAAGATGGACGAGAACCTTAACATTGATTGGATGTTACCGAGGGTCCAAAAGAATATTGATAGTCGATCCTATGCCCTCCTGGAGTATCTCAACTATAACAATGCTTCCTTAGTGGCCCGGCAATTCATTTTATCAACGGTAATTGGTCATACAGTGCCGGTAAAGTCAACGAGTGATGTTGTGGTTCACTGGATTAAGGGTCGGGGCATAATAAAATCTATTTGGAAGGGAATTATCGGGAAACTAACCCTATTGATGTATGCCGGGATACTTTTGATGGCGTTTTATGGGGCTATGATGACGCCAAATCCTGGAATGTATGCCGTTGCCTTGTGGTGGATTATAGCTGAGATACTATTTTTTACCTATTATTATCCATGGGACGGGGCACCTTACGGTGTTCAGATAACCGTTCCGATCTGGGGTGCGGTAGCCCTCGCCATTGGGAATGTCAAGCGGGGTAAGTATATGCTTATTATAGCGTTTTTAGTTTGTCTTTTAATCCATAACCTTAATTCAATGGCGTTAATCGCCGCAGTAAAATAAGAGGTATAATATGATAACAAAAGTAATGTGTGACTATGTAGCTCTCCACGATATGTTTGAGGATCTAAGCACTGAAGGGGAACGCAAAGTAAAACACAAGGTACGGCTGATGCTTGATACCGAAGCATACCGATACTTGAAGTACCGTATTCTCTGCAAAGCAGTCAATCGCATAGAGAGGGGAGTAACAGGGGCAGCAGAGCCATCTTTAGACTTCATTCAAAGCGCGGAAATGGGTGAAGCTCTCGCTAACTCCTTGAATATCAAGGAGAAAGAGCCACGCGTGAGCCATTTCAGGGGCAAAATCTGCGATAAGTAGTCAAGTATGAGAGGTATAATGTTTTTTCGGTGGCAGACGAAGTTATATCTTTCGCTCATATCAACCTCCGGGTGGGTAGAGCTTCGCCGCTTTACCTACCTTTCGACTAAGTATTAGTTCGTTGCTAATAACTGGGTCGTTAAACCGTAATGCTCAAAATCGAAAGGAGCGCAAAATGCCAGAAGAAAGAGAAGCAGGCGCAGAGCCTGAAGTAGTAGAAGAACTGGAAGGAACTCTCGACCCGGTCGTAGAGCCAGAGCCAGCCGCCGAAGAAGGCGTAGAGGGGAAAGTGGAGCCGGCAGCTGAACCAGTAGATAAACGAGGAGTACCGCTAAAGAACCGGATAGCAGAATTGGAGCGTAAATTAAACGCTTCAGGAGTCCGGGAGGATAGCTATAAAGAACTCCTCACAAACCTAAACAAAAACAAGGAGCACGAGACACAAGTCGCAGATGCCATAGCATCCATTTCAGATGATAGATTTGAAGCTGTTAATATCGACGCTAAGACCGCTAAAGTTCTCAGAGAATCTCAGTATAGAGAGGCCCAGAGAGCAATAGCAGACAGGATAGCAGAAGCCGATAGCCAGAACAAAGCTAATCAGACCACCAACAAAGAGTTTAATGCCAACCGAATTGATGCAATTAAGGACGCACAGGCAGGCTTGAACGGAGATTTTGGGAATCTGATAGTAGATAATGGTAACGGTGGGGTCCGGTATGACGGAGAAAGCCCATTATTCAAGCGGGCAAAGGAAATCTTCGATCGGAGTCCAAAGCTACAGAATCTTGCAGCAGGTCCAGCGATAGCCGCTCAGAAAGCAGAGGTAGAGCTTACCAGAGAGAAATACGGCAAGTCCAATACCAAGAAAACCTCCAAAGCAGAGAAGTTGAAAGGAACATCTGCTGGAAGGGGCGGAGATGGTAAGGGCGTAAAGGTCGGAGGTAAGTTTCACCGTAAGCTCAGTATAAATGAGTTTGACAGGCTATCAAGGGAAGAGCGAAGCGAATACAACATCTGGCAAGCGGATCACGACACGAAGTAGTCTCTAGGCTCCTAATGGAGTAAATACAATGACAGACTATAATTACCTAACAGCGTCCAATATGGGCAATTTTATTCCAGAACTCTGGCATAGAACTGTCCGTAACGACCGGATACAGCGAGAACTCTTTACCCGATTTGAAGGTAAAGAAGGGTCTATGTCCGGTGTAATCGCGGCTAACGATCTCGACAAGGAAGCCGGAGATACGATACATTTTGAAACGCTTTCTGAGCTTTACGCCGCTCCGACTACCGGGGAGACTACCCTGGAAGGACAGGAAGAGAAGTTCACCAATCATCAGTATGATCTTACCATTGACTTTGTACGTCATGCGGTAGCGGTCAGTCGGAAGGCTAATAAACTGGCTTTCATTCAGGCTATTGAGCGCGCAGCCCCGAAGCTGGGTCGTTACTTCGCCAAGTATTTTGACGAGGTAATCTTCGATCTTCTGATTGCTTCAGGGACCACAATGGGGACTGCGGCTGCTTCGCTTAGTTCCACTGACCGGATGAAACCTTCGATCCTCGATGCTATCAAGCTCGGGCTGATTCGTAGGGGCGCGTTGCCGATTGAGGCGAAAGTGGGCAAGAATGGAGAGATTAAGGAATTCTATGCGTGTATCATGGATGAGGTCAGTGCATACCATCTCCAGACGGATGACACCTTTCGTCAGACCATGCGTGAAGCTATGCCTCGTGGCTCCGACAATCCAATGTTTAATGGTGCGTTGGGAATCTGGAATGGACTGATCCTGTACACCTACAGTGGTATCCATCAGGGATGTCACCAGGGTACGCCACAGCGTCCTGAGTGTGCTTTGACCAGTGCTACCAGTGGAACGGGTACTAAGACCCTGACCGTGGGTACTGTTGCTGACCGTAACTATACCAAGCATTTTGCCTCTACTGGTACTCTTACAGTATCGGCTGATGGTACTAATGATGCAGAGCAGTGTGTTTATACCGGCAAGACTATCAATACCTTCACTGGTGTTGAGATCGCCAATTCTGCTCATATTGTAGGTACTCGTATCACCCAGCAGAATAGCATGAGTACCATTATTGCTTTTGGTGCAGAGGCTCTTTGCCGGGCCTTCACTGAGCGTGATTATGCTATTCCTGGTACTCCCAAAGATTTCAAGATGCAGATTGCTATTGCACTTGAGAGTATCACAGGAGTTGCCCTGATTGAAGATAGCGCGGGTAACGTGCCGAATGTGCTAAATCATCGCGTTTTTGCTGATCTCCCGGACGCTACTTCCATAACTCTGTAAACCAACAACCAGGATGTACCCTCACCCTCCGGGGTGGGGGTATGTTCTATTTTTATAAGGAGGTACTACATTGAAACGGTATTTAGTTAGCTACGAGGGACCAATCGCTGACTTTGTCACGACTGTAAATGGTGAGTATGTTATCTTTCATCAGATCAAGATGAAGGGTCAGATTGACAAGGTAGGGGAAGTATTCACCCAGAACGCTTTTAACTTCGTCCTTCGCAACATGAACATCACCCCCTACGTCCCCTGCCCGGAAGCCCTCAAGCAGTTAAATTCTCTACAAAAAGCCCGTGAGAAGGCACAAGAGGAGGCTGAGAAGGCAGATAAGATAATGCGTCTGAAGAATCAGATAGACGTAGCTACCATGAAGTCAGTCCGTAAGCAGGAAGAGGCAATCAATCTGATATCCACTGCTAAGATCCTTGAGGCAGAGGCAAAAGACCTATTAGACCTAATACCCAGTATTCAAGCTACTATCAACGGGATATTGGGTATAAAGGAGAAGAAAAAGAAATGAAAACACTATTGGCCGTAATAATGGCAATCAGTATAGCAGTCCCAGCCTACGCAATCGGCCCTTTTTCGGTCAATAAGGCAAAGGGCATAGACATCACTACTACCAGGTCAAGTTATGACTTTGGCTGGAAGATAGAAGCGCAGACAGATGGTGGGGATCTCCTCGCCAGCGTGATAGATAAGAACGAGGCATATACTCAGACACCTTACATTGTGAGCGGAACTGATGGCCTCGTTTTTTTCTTTCGTGGATTAGGTGAAACGGTGGATGTTACAGCTGGGGATAGCGTAACATTTACCTATTTAACAGTAGCAGGAGGGGGGGAAGTAAGTGCAAAGATATTCCTTCCAGCAGTAACAATGAACACGCTGTTGTATGTGGGTGATGACAACTGTACTTACTCAGACTCAGCGTTTACCACTAAAGTAGGCATGACGCCTACGCCGTCTCCCACACCGACGGCAGTTCTGGACACACCTACACCGACAGCAGTACCCCCTACCCCCACACCGAGCCTTACCCCAAGTCCTACTCCGGTAGGGTATCTAACCCCAACTCCAACACCTACCCCTGCACCTGATAGTGCGTATTTGTATCTTATTCCTACAGCGTCCTCACCGGGACTTGTAGGTTCAGTATGGATGGATACAGATGGGGTAATGTGGTTCAATTCAACCGGAACTGACTTACAAGTAAGCCCATAAAGGAGCAATAACCATGATGAAACTAATCTTAATAGTGGGGTTGCTCTTGATAGCGGCCCCTGTAATGGGGGCTACGCCTACTGTAGTGTCTCCCACGCCCACACCAAGCATTACCCCGACACCTACACCAGTTCCGGCAGATGTGCCGTCAGGAGTGATTGTGTGGCCTTATGATATATCTTTAAGGGCCAACTTTAGTGAATTAACTACAGCCGCAATCACTGATACAAAGTTAATCAATGTCAGAACTGGGCAAAGTTTCACCGTTCCCGCACACCAGAGGTTCTATGTAACAGACGTAAATTGGAGTTTGGTGAGTGAAGTAGTTGCCCAGCTTGAATTTGATGGGACATACTCTGATCAGCTATTCGATATTATGAACGCAGTCTTTACAGGGCAAGGAAAGGTAATCCACTACAGTACACCCCTTACGAGCCTAGATCCCGGGTGTTCGCCCGTGCTGACCACTGATCGAGCGTGTACTGGCTGGGTGTATGTGGGAGGCTATCTTCAGTGAGCGATCTGTATTCAATGATCGGTGAAATTCAGCGGGACATTGGAGACATAAAGCAAGAAGTTGGATCTACCAGTGCTACAATGGATGCTATGAACTCACGCATCGCTGAGATGGTTAAGGCGTGGTCTAAGAATTACGAAACATTGGAGGCTCAGGTCGAGAAGAATACCAAGTACAGGCAATACATTAAGGGAGCAGTAGCGATGTTATTCCTTTTTGGGGCATATTTGGGGTGGCAGCTTGAAGCTATACAAAGTAAAATTAAGGCATTATTGCAATAAGGAGAGATAAGATGACAGCAAGAAAAGGATCATGTGGCGGAACACCTAGAGTTGGCAAAAAAGGCGATAGAAAACCCACTCGTGGCGGAAGGAACCGCAGGGCCGGAGGCCGTCGGCGCAAGCGATAAACTCAAACGAGGGATTACAATATGACCAAAACTAAATACCCCCCGATAATCCTTGTCATGGCATTCATCCTGATGTTTGCCTATTCGTGCGAGTGCCCGGCGCAGATCGAGCCGGGGCCAGAAGTCAAGCCGACAAAGCCTCCCATAGCCAAGCCGACACCTACTCCCGCAACACTGGAAAGCTG
>Ga0222684_1000350_pt1 | contig 11711 bp, 11 predicted proteins | sample AntAcemetage1075_FD_181150 | JGI IMG/M metagenome (GOLD analysis project Ga0222684, IMG submission 181150) | Saline water microbial communities from Ace Lake, Antarctica - #1075 | ecosystem: Environmental > Aquatic > Non-marine Saline and Alkaline > Saline | place: Antarctica: Ace Lake...
TTCACATCTGTAAGGTACATTTGCTACATGAATATATCCTACAAATTGGTGATATTTCTCTAAAGTTTCTAATATATTCCCCTCCATAATTTGCATATGATATACATCATATAAAATCTTAAGATAATTAGAATTAATTGATTGAATCAATTCAAGGGTTTTTTGGAAATTATCTAAATAATAATTTTTATGGTCCTTTAAGGTATTTAATGGTTCAATTACCAATTTAATATCTCTCTCTTCGGCTATCTTGGCAAGTGTTTTAAGATTATCATATAAATAAATTAATTTTTTCCCATTACTTATTGAATTAATTTTTACGCTTCCGTCACCTTCTAATATATCTGATAATAACATAATGCGGTCACATTTTAATCTCTTTGCAACATCGATAGAAGCATTTATTTCTTGAACAATTTTTTCTTTATTATCTAAAATCAAAGATGATATTCTGTTTCCGCTAAAATTTGAAACCTTCAAACCACTATTTATAATTATCCCAAAATCTTTATCCCGCCAATCCCAGAATTCAATAAATTTAAATCCCACCTGTTTTATTCTCTCTAATTTTTCTTTTAAACCATCTTCGGGATATATAGAATCAATACATAATGAAAATTCCATCTTCTCTTTTCCTTTTTATAATTAAAATTTAAATTCCTTTACAGTTTGAAACATAGCCATAATGTTTTCAATAGAAACTTTTGACTGAATGTTGTGAACGGTGTTAAATACAAAACCACCGTCCTTTCCAAATATCCGGCAATGTTCTTTGACTTCCCTTCTTACCTCTTCAGGGGTACCAAAGGGAAGCGTCCTCTGTGTGTCTACCCCACCGCCCCAGAAAATCTAATCTATCTCCATATCTCTCCTTTAACATTTTGGGATCCATATCTTTGGCTGAAGTCTGAACAGGATTTAAAATATCTACACCTGCTTCTACAAAATCATCTAAAAAGGTAACGATAGAGCCACAACTATGATAAAAAGTCTTCCATGGTGTATTCTTGTGAATCCAATCATTTATCCTCTTATGAAAGGGTTTATAAAACTCCCGATACATATCAGGTGATATAAAAGGAGCATTTTGAGTCCCAAAATCTGTTCCACTAACCATAATTACATCTATCTTATTTCCTACTGCTTCATAAGAGAGTTTCAAGTTTTTCAATGCTATTTCGCATTGTAATTCGAAGATTTCTTTAATATATTCCGGATATTCAATGTGAGCTATAATCCACTTCTGTGGATCTCTTATACCCTTAGGATATTTGACAGTTGGACCTGGCACCATGGAGATATCTCCAAAAGCAGCATCTATAAATTCTCCAACAATGCAAAGGTCTGTATTTTTGTAAAGTTCCTCTGCCCTATTCTCTAAATATCTTAGTGTTTCATCAGAAAAAGTTGAATATTGCTGGCTTACCCATTCCTCCGGATTTAGATTTTTTTCATCTAAAGGCTCTTGACGTACTAAAAGATCAAAATAATAACCATCTTGGGGCATCTTTGCACAAGGAGGAACCGAGGTATCTCCCTTAATATAGAGATAAATATTCCCCTTATCATCTTGTTTAGTAGTAAATTTCTCAGGTACCATTACTTTAGTTCCATCAAATAATTTCCAGGGCTTCCAATTTTCATTTCTAAATCCAAAAAAATTAGTAGGAAGCCATAAACTTATGGTATCCACCCCTAATTTCTCTATTATCTCCATCTCAACTTCAGCAAGTATCTGAAAAGGATCAGCTATCTTTACTGCCTTATCTTTTAAACCCATAGCCTTCCTTAATTTAGAATAAGTGCTTGCCTGAATACCAGTTACTAAAGTTGACCCTAAATCAAGGGGAATGCGGTCGGTTTCTTGATAGTTAATAGCTTTTCTTACTCTTTCTCGAGAATTCATTGGTACATCTCCTAAAAATATGAGATAAGTTAGAAACCTTTACTCTAATTTTCAAGTTTTTAACGTCTTTGACATCCTTCCAGTAGCTATTATCTCTATAATATCTTCCGGACTAGCATCTTTTTTATACACTTCTCCTATTTTTATCCCCCTATCTAACATCACAAATCTTTCCGCAACAGGATAAACATGATAAACATTGTGAGTGATAAAAATAACTGAAACTCCTGACTCTCTTGCTTTTTCTACCTGTCTAAGAACTTCCCTCGTTTCTCTAACCGATAAAGCCGCAAGAGGCTCATCAAGGATAAGGAGCTTGACTTTAAAATGCATAGCTCTTCCTATGGATATTGCCTGTCTCTCTCCTCCGGATAAAATCGATACAAATTCGTTTGGTGACCTTACCCTTACACCTAACCTCGTAACAGCTTTTTCGCATTCTTCATTCATCTTTTTTCTATCAAGTAAGTGTATTGGACCTATTTTTTTAGTTGGTTCCCTTCCTAAAAAAAAGTTCCTGGAAATACTCATTATATCTACCAAAGATAGTGCCTGATGAACTGTTTCAATCCCCATTGCTCTCGCATCTTTTGGAGATGAAAAGTTTACCCGCTCGCCTTCAAAAAAAATTTCACCTCTATCCGGAGGAAAAACACCGGCGAGGATCTTTATAAGAGTAGATTTACCTGCACCATTATCTCCTAAAAGACCTAAAATTTCTCCGGATCGAACCTCAATATTTACTTTTTTTAATGCTTGAACTGCCCCAAAATATTTTTCCACATTGACCATTTTTGCTAATAATGTAGCTTCCTGCATAAGTTATGAACCTCCTTCATCTTATGTCATTGCAAGCCTCTATTTATCGAAGCCTGGCAATCTCGTCGAGATTGCTTCGTCCCGCCACACCTTTACATCTCCAAACGTCTAAGCTTAAGATTGATTGTTGCGGCTATGATTAAAATTGCTCCTACGAATGCTTGGTACCAATAGGCAGGTGCTCCTATCATTACCAGACCGGTCCTCATCATACCCATAAGAAATGCTCCAAAAAATACTCCAATAATTGTTCCATAACCTCCAGTTAAGAAGGTTCCTCCGATAACCGCTGAAGCAATTGCTTCCAATTCCATTCCTGTTCCAAATGAAGCGTTAGCTATATTAAATCTACTAATTACAATACAACCTGATAATGAGGCCATTAAAGATGATAACATAAAATTTGTCACCTTTACTTTATTTACATTTACCCCCATTGCTCTGGCTACTTCTCTATTTCCACCAGTTGCAAATACCCAGTTTCCATAACGAGTATGAGTAAGTACAATTGAAAATATCAGAGTAAGCGCAAGAAACCAAATGTGTGAAGGTCGAAAACCGTGACCTATGTATCGGGTTAATAAGGTAGGCATAATGATATCACTTTTATAACTAACCGACTCACCTCCGGTAACAGCCAAAAGTGACCCTCTTAAAAATAACATCATACCCAAAGTTGATATAAATGAAGGGATATGGGCTCGTAGTGTTATCATTCCATTACAAAAGCCGATAAAAGCTGCAAATGTCAATGTAATAATGAAGGCTAATGGTGAATTAAAGCTATTTGATAAGGTTACAAACAAAAAACCTGATAATGCATAAACGCTGCTAACCGAGAGGTCAAATTCTCCGGCAATCATTAAAAAAGCTACACCGATAGCCATAATTCCTAATTCTGATACTATAGTAAGTATCCCGGTAATATTACGTAAGCTTAAAAATTTTGATGAAAAAATTGAAAAAATGGTAAGCAATATTATAAAAGCAATTATTACTCCAAATTCAGGCCATCTACGTATCTGAGAAAAACCTAAAACTTGTCTTTTGGTTTTAATTTTTAAGTTATCTGATGCTTCTTTCATAAATTCCTCCAAATTACCATTATTGTTTCATATAGTGTCGGGTAATGCTTAATAAATAACACCACCCGACATCCGACTATCGTTTTTTCCTTTTAATGTTTACCTGTATCCTTCTTTAACTAAATCCCCCAAAGAAGGAATATCATCTGCAGTAATAACTGCCGGTCCTGTGGACACTGGTTCCGGTGGAGGAATATATCCATATTTTGCACTTAAATAAGCAAATACTACTCCCAGGTAACCCTGCAAGTATTGTTGCTGGTCCATAGTAAACATTACTTTACCTTCCTGGATGTATTCGAGTATCTTAGGAGAAGCATCCATTTGGGCAATTTTTACATCTACTCCTACTTTTATTCCATCTGCTTCTAAACGTGGGATTATAGTCTCTGTACGCATAGTGTTTGAGCTGAAAATTGCATCAGTTTCCGGATGTGCTTTTAAATAAGCAGCTACCATCTCGGCACCCTTAACTGCATCCTCAGTAATGTCCAGAGATTCTGCAATTACACCCTTTGCTTTCATTGTATCTATGTAACCTCTTCCCCTTGCTTCAATGTGAGTAGCTCCTGGATGATGATTAGCAAATATTGCGCGTTTGGGAGTAAATCTCTTTAATGTCTCCTGAGCTGCTTTAACCCCGATGAAGTAACTATCTTCACCAACATAAGTTAAAACAGGTATCCTGTCTTCGGGGTCCCTAAGGTCCGGTGCATTGATAGCTACTACAGGTAATCCTTTAGCAATCTCTGCTCGAAGGGATTCATCCATAGCCTCAGGTGCAGTTAAGGTACAAACTAAAGCGTCGGGTTCGCTTGCCAAGGCCGCCTCTACATAAGCCATAAACTCTTCAAGTTTAAATACTGCAGGTCCGGTATAAATTACTTTTAAATCATCATACAGATCACCTGCGTCGAGTGCCCCCTTCTCGCAAACTTTCCAGAATGGGTCAGCAATGCCACCATGAACTACTACATAGATTTTATATTCTTTTTCTGCTGCAAAAGAAGATAGAAAGATACTCGAAAATATAAAGATCACTAAAAAAATAAGCAAACCAATTTTTAAATTACTTTTCATTTTTACCTCCTAAAAAATTTTAAAATTTTAAAAAACATTCAGGAAAAATTTTCTTCTTATATCTCACCTCCTCTTATTGGTTCCCTGCAATTTAATGGAAAATCTCTTTTTTTTCAGGGCATAGTCACAGAGAGTGTTTTGATTTTTCAAGAAGCTAATTTTGGTAATTTTATTAGTAGAAAAGCTAAGCTAACTAATAATCTAATTGGTTTTTTCATATTCACGCGAACGTTTGCATAATATTTAAATAATTCTTCCTAAGCATATTTTTTATTCTGATAAATTGAAAGTTTCTTGACTTAATATCCAGGCTTTTTATATTTCACTTCATTTGCCTATAAACTATAAGTCCAAAGAAAAAATGTAGAAAAATCAAGAAGTAACACTATGAATTATGCAGTCGATTGCAGGTGATTTTATTTTACAATAAGACAATCCCTCTTGTCAAATATTAAATTAGTTTTTTCATAATTTTTTCTGAATTATTTTAACTATAATAGTAACTCATATATTATATTTAAAATAAAGCTTACAAGATAATATGTTATACTATCCAACAGAATTTAAAATAAAATCATTTGATTGATTACTAAAAAATTCAGTCTTAAAACACTTGGAATAATATTTATAAAAAGATGGGGAGAACTAAGATGATTAAAAGATCAAAAATCAGTCTTAACAGAATCATTTATCCAAAATTGAAATTAGATGATTTTCTTAAATTTACTAAAGATTTGGGGTTAAATAAAATTGAACTACGCAATGACCTTCCCGGAGGAAAGATAATTGATGACTATGCTCCCGGGCAGCTGAAAGAGCTTTCAAAAAAATACGGAGTGGAAATATTAACTATCAATGCCTTGCAAAAATTTAATTTAGCTGCAATCCTGCCAGAAACCATACAGGAATTGAAAAAATTAATTAATCTCTCACTATCTATCGGTTGTAAAGCTATTGTATTATGCCCCAACAATGATGTTAATGATAAAAGGAATTCAGAAGAGATTTTTAAAGAAACGGTAAAAGCCTTAAAATCTTTCGGACCTTTATTTCAAGACAGCGGAATGCAAGGTTATTTAGAACCTTTGGGATTTGAAGAATGTTCTCTTCGATCACTGGTTACAGCAATGAGGGCTATTCAGGAATCGGATTATCCTGTCTATAAAATTGTTCATGATACCTTCCATCATCATCTTGGTCCTGATACCTTTGAGACAATTGAAAACAATTATGATATCTCTTATACCGGATTAGTCCACATCTCCGGGGTAGAAAGCAATATTCCCGTTGAAGAATATAGAGATAATCATCGTGTTTTAGTAACCGAACAAGATAAGCTTCAAACCAAGGAACAAATAGAATTACTCCTAAAACTTGGCTATACGGGAAATATTTCTTTTGAACCTTCCTCTCAAAAAGTACAAGAAATGGAGATTGAAAAGATAAAATCAGCTATTAGCCATAGTATAGAATATATAAGTAAATAAAACTTTTCCATTCCTTTCTTTTTCTTCTTTGCTGTAGAAAAAGGTCTTTCTGAAAATAGTCTATTGGTTTTTTACCTTTATTACATCCTCCCTGTTTTAATATAATAATCTATCATTTTATTGATAAATTTTTTACCATTGAGAGTAATCCAAAATTTTTTAATAACCTTAATTTTTATCCCGGGAAATATGTCTCCCTTCTGAGTTCTGACTACTCCCAGCCATTGTAAATATTCTATTAAAATTATCTCAATTGCCGAAGCTAAATCGAGAATCAGGCTTTTAGAAAATTCTTTTTCTTTTTTCTCAGGAGCATAGAGTTTGATTACAAATTCTTCTATATCTATTTTCCTATTTATCTTAAATTTGTTAATACAATAAAGTATGGCAATAAAATTATTTTGATATTCTTTGGCCTGAATATCCCAATATCTACTAGCCAGGAACTTTCTCCAATTCGCTTTTTCAACCCAGATAAAAAACAACTCAAAGAGTTTTTCTCCATAAGATTTCTCACAAAATTCTTTAAAACGACCAACGTTTACCTTTATCCAACCCTTCTTATCTGTATAAATAAACCTTGCTGCTCGAGACAATATATCTATAAAATAGATATATCTTTTACACGCTTCCTCTCCTCTTTTTTCTTCCTTACCAAATGAAATAAAACTATCTTTATTTATAAAATCTTCCTCTATTGATTTTATATGCTTAAAAGGAATCCATCTGTTTTTTAAAGTAACCTTTACGCGATTTTTTATAAAATAGTTTACAAAAGTTTCTAAATCTTCTGCCAGAGGACTATCTTTTTTGCTTAAATTAGTTAAATCAATATATTCTTCCTTCGTTCCACAGCTTATAGGTGTGATAGTCATTGAAAAGGTGAAACCCTTTCTAGGGCTGTCCAATCTTTTTCTTTCATCTGAAATTACTTCCCAGGGAGTTTTATGGTCAAGCTCTTCCTGGGGTTGTTGAAGCCATTGATCCTGACATTTCTTAATCGCTTTGTCTAATTCTTCTTTATTGGAAAAATTATTCGGATTAATGCTCAATTGAATCTGGCGCATTAAATCCAGAATCAATTCTCTTTCCTGGGGTCCCATACTCTGTTCATTAACTTCCTGGGGAGATTCTCCCTGAAATTCATCACGGGAAGAAAGATTCCAGAAATCCATAAATATTTTCTGAAATTCTATTAATTCATCATCAGAGGAAAAATTAAATTTTCCCGACAATTCTCTCATTAGAGGAAAAGGATCGGTAATTTTATTTATCTTCTTTCTAAGATTTTTGATAGAAGGCGCTTTTTTTCCTAAATATTTTTTTAAAAAATGTTTTAGCTTTTTTTCTACAAATTCCAGACTGTTTTCCTCCACTTTTAAATTTTGACATGCCTGGTAAATTTCTTTCTCTATCATTAAAGGAGTAATCGAATGAATAATCTCAGAAGGGTCATTTCTCTGTAATCTTTTTAATGAATAGGTAAAATCTTTTGGACATAATATATTGAAATTGCATAAAGCATAATCTGTTTCATAAGGCAAAATGCGTCCTACAACATGGTCTCCTTCTTTAATTTGATAGGTAGCATTACTTTCCCACACTTTATATTCTTGATTAGAAGTAAAATTCTTAGCTATAAAATAAGAACCAGCCACAACTTTGACAATGTTAAAGATATCAAAGATATCATTTCTAAATCCCAGGAGAATATTTTGGTCTTTTTTATTATATTTAAATAAATTCTTGGATAAAAAAACTTCTAAGGGACTCGTTTCATAATATTGAGAAACACAAGTAAAAATATAATAATCGGCAAACCTCTGCTCGACGGAATTTATTTCTTCAAATGTTTTATAGTACAACTCAGGGGTGGTGGTAAAAAATCTTTCTCTTTCTTTGATTAATCCTTTAGATAAATAGGGATCTTTTTCACAAAATTCCATTATGTCAATAATAAAGTCAATAATTTTGGTATCGAGTTTCATAATAGTTTCCTACTTTCTATTCTTTATTTTTTTTGCATAATGCATAAAAATTTAAATTTTTTTTGCTAACAAATCAAATTAGATAGTTGGTGAATTGGCAAAATATATTAAATGTCAATGGTTTAACTCCAACGGTGATCGTTCTCTATACAGGTTCGATTCCGATACTATTTAACCACTCAATAACTTTTTTATTCAACCTTTCATCTCTAAATTTGAACCATTTTTCTCTATAATCCGGATAATCTGCTATTACATTTTTGAAACGCCTGAAAGCTCCCTTTCCGTCTAAAGCTATACTCAATTTTTCCCTCAATAATTCATCATCTACCTTCTCGGCAAATTCAACCATTAAATTGTATCCTTCATATGATGGCCTCTCAGGGATGCAAATATAGCGATCAGGGTTTTTAAATAATATATCTTGAGCTAATTTAACTTCCTCTTTCTGCCAATCAGGTATACCTTCTCTTACTTTATCTTCATCTTCTTCGGCATATCCAAATGTTTCCTCTGAGGTAATAATAACCTCTCCTGTTTCTTTATTAAGATAGTAATCCATATCCATTCGAGCCACATCCTCCATGGCATTAGCAATCATTTCCATATCTGCTTTTAATTTTTTCATAATTTTAACCTTCTTATCATATCAAAATTGTACGCTAGATTAGATGTTTAATTAAAATAGGAACGCTCTCCTAATTTATCTAATTTAAAAGCAAAATATTAATTGTCTAAGAAAATGGGATATGTCCCTTGTATATTATTATATCGCAATATTTTGACCTTTAGATATCAAACGGTATTTTTGCTTAGGACTGTTTGGCTTTTTTGGAATAGTATATTCAATAAGCCCAGCCTTCATTAAGTTTCTCACCTGTTTATTTAACTCACCTGAAACAACTTTATGACCTATTTTTTCAGCAATAGCAGATTTGTTAAATTCTCCGTATTTTAAAATACGCAGTATTTTATTTTGCAAAGATAGCTCTGGCCGTAACTCTGGCTCTTATCTTTGGCAAATACTGGGTGAAGCAGTAACTCTACCACAAAATAACTGCGGTCTTCATCCGTATGAAAAATCGGTTTCGGAGAATCGTTCTTTTTGATTGCCTGTAAGAAAACAGGTGTCTACGTGTCTGACACTCACCATTATTACACTATCTCTATTTTATTTTCAATTATATTTTCTATAATTTCTAATTCTTCCTGTATCTTATTAATAAATTATTAAGTTAAGGGGTCTATAAATACACTTAAACTTACCGAATTATTAACCTGCTACATATGTTCCTATTTTAATAATACTACACTTCAATTAATGTGACAGAGAACCGTTGTCCCTGTCAAATTGCATTAATGCAGACAAACAGTGAACTGCTTACATTTTACAGGAGTTTCTAGTTAATTCTCCGCAATCAGTTTCTTTAAAATTTTTTTCGGTTTCTGGCGGTAAAGGTTCAAATAGATTATCATCTAATTTTTGAGTATAAGCTTTGCGTCCTATGTCTGATAAATGTCTGTTATAACAATTCGTACTTTCGCCCTATATTTTTACCTCTCTATTGTGTTTTTGTATAAATTTGATATTCATTACTATTACATTACTTTCATTACCTTTTCGTTACCTTCAGAGTATAGATTGTTGATTTACCTTTACCTTCAACTTTAAATATGGCCCTTTCAACAATATTGGATAATTCTAAATAAGCTGTTTTGGTAATTTTCCGGAATTCCATATCCAGAGCCTGTCATCATAAATTTTTATCTGTATCTCTGCAGTGCTTAGATAATCTTTGTGAATTAATGCATTTATAACTGCCTCTCTTAGTGCTTCAAGAGGATAATCCCACACATCTTTACGTTCAATTCCCTTTATCTCAAATCTTACATTTAAATGTTTTTTAATAGCATTCATCAATGTGTCTAATTGCTTAAAAAGGTTTCCATCGGCGATAACGGTATCTAAAATTTCTGTTGGGGTCTTAAACCTTCCAGCTCTACCCTGAGCAGTAATAAAAAATGTTTGAGGTTTCTTCCCAAAAAGTAAAATAAGTGCCCTGGTTAATTTTTCATCATTGGTAATTAATTCTAAATTCTTAAATATCGTTTTATAAGAAGCGTTTTTTATTTCCGGAAGTCTATCAATAGCAAGTCCTTTAAAATATTCAAAAGTTTCAAGGTCTAAATCATCAAATGTTGCATCAATAGTTAAAGAATCCCATGTTTTACCTGTCTTTTCCAACAGGAAATTTGTAAGTTCACTACCTTTGACCTCTTGCGTTGTACTTCCCGACCTTATATATATTTTACCATCAAGAAATACAGGAAAATCTGAAGAGTTAACGGTTATCTTTATTACTTCTCTATCATCCTTTTCCTCTATTTTTACACATCACTCCGCCTTCGGTATTGGCAAAACCAGCAATAGTCTTCAGATATTCATTGCGCCACTCTTTTTTAAATTCAATATCTTGTTCTTCTCTCACAATAAATCCTCCAATATCTCATTGAGTTTTTTAAATTAAAATAGGAACATCCTATTTTTTTTATAGATCCCAGCGTGCGGAACTACAACACTGGGCTCTTCAGAAATACTCGCTTCCGTAAAAGACAAATTAGTATTGCCTTCTTTGCTATTCCCTGCAGGGAGGTTTGCATCAGTCATCCTCTTATTTCATCGAGTAGACTTACCTTTTGATAAGGAGCTTATAGGGTCTCCCAAGTTCTCCTATATCTCTCTACGGACATGCCATGTGCCAAGACCCCGACAGACCCTCTTTAGAATCTCACCATATGCGATTCTTTTGTATAGGCTTCCGTTGCGAAAACGATGTCGCCATCTGCATTAGTCTTTATTTACGAGGCTTTATGATTCACTTTTAGGAAGTACGTTCTTCCTTATGGCCTATCTGTTCCCCTGTGTACGCTTCATCTAATGGTTACCCATTTTGATGCAACACTCGGTATGGGTGGTTGGCTAGACCTTACCCAACAGGGACTTTCACCCTGTAAGAGATATAGAGCTTCTTGGCGCTCTTCCGCTAAAAGTTACCGGATTATTGAGCTGGCACGCCTTTCCTGTTTATTTAATTTAAAAGTAAAATATTAATTGTCCAAGAAAATAGAATGCGTCTCTATTTATTCAGGAAAGAGTTACATTTACTAACTTTGTTATATTGCAAGACCTGACCCTTATTATTCTTACTTTGATAGCAGTTGATTGAATTTACTTATATGATTCTCCAATGCCTCTCTAATGATGTAAGTCTGATGGTAAGTAATAAATTTTACTCCTAAATCAAGCCAGTATTTTATCGCATCAGGCGATGCTACAACTATACCT
>Ga0222684_1000353_pt1 | contig 11657 bp, 13 predicted proteins | sample AntAcemetage1075_FD_181150 | JGI IMG/M metagenome (GOLD analysis project Ga0222684, IMG submission 181150) | Saline water microbial communities from Ace Lake, Antarctica - #1075 | ecosystem: Environmental > Aquatic > Non-marine Saline and Alkaline > Saline | place: Antarctica: Ace Lake...
CGGTTAAATTAATCAGCTTTGGAGAACAATTGGATAACCTGTATTATTTCGAAAATGATAAATTTATAAATGCTCTTCTTGATTGACACTAAGGGAAATTTTCTATATACTTATAAGGTAAATTTTTTCCGGAAAGGAAATATTATAGGAAAGTGAAAAATAAGGAGAGTTATTTTTTTCTATGTTCGCAGATTTAACTAGTAAATTTAAAGCAATATTTAAAAGAATAAAAAGTAAAGGTAAATTAAATGAAAAAGATATAATAAATTGCCTTCACGAGATTCGTATTGCTTTATTGGAAGCAGATGTTAATTACAAAGTTGTAAAAGAATTTGTTAATGAACTGCATGTTCAGATGATAAACGAAAATATTTCAGAAAGTTTATCTCCCTCTCAGCAGATTATAAAAATGGTTCACCGGGAAATAACTAAAGTTTTAGGGTCAAAGAAAAGTGACATCGTCATAAGTCCGAAACCACCAACTGTAATTTTAATAGTTGGATTACAAGGTACAGGTAAAACAACAACTGCGGTAAAATTAGCAAATTATTTAAATAAAAAAGGAAACCGTTCTATTTTGGTAGCAACTGACATTCATAGGCCGGCTGCCATTGAACAGTTAAAAATATTAGCAGAAAAATCAAAGTTGCCTGTTTTTTCAATGGGGACAAAAGAAAAAGCCGTAAATATTGTGAAAGCAGCTTTAAACTATGTATCCAATAAAGATTTTAATATATTAATAGTGGATACTGCGGGAAGATTGCATATTGATGAAAAACTCATGTCGGAATTGGAAGAGATCGATCGTCAGATATTACCACAGGAAAAATTATTAATAATTGATTCAATGGCCGGGCAGGATGCCGTAAATTCTGCAAGGGTTTTTTGTGAAAAAATAAATGTTAACGGTATTATTCTCAGTAAAATTGATGGTGACGCCAGGGGGGGAGCAGCTTTATCTCTTAGAAAAATATTGGATGCCCCGATAAAATTTGTTGGTACGGGTGAAAAAATTGAAAATATTGACATTTTTTACCCTGAAAGAATGGCATCAAGAATATTGGGAATGGGTGATGTCTTAACTTTAATTGAAAAAGTAGAATCCGCTTACGATAAAAAAGAAATAAGCAGGATGAACGAGAAAATAAAAAGTAATAATTTTGATTTGAATGATTTTTATCTTCAACTAAAAAAAATGGAAAACATTGGCTCAGTAGAGGAAATTGTCGGCATGATTCCCGGAGCTTCACGGTTAAACTTAAATAAAATGCAGTACGATGATCGAGAATTAAAAAAAATTGAAGCCATTATCAGTTCAATGACCATGGATGAAAGAAATAATCCAAATATAATCAACGGAAACAGGAGAAAAAGAATTGCCAGGGGAAGCGGATCGCAGATCTCAGAAGTTAATCGATTGTTAAAACAATTTAATCAGATAAAAAATATGATGAAAAAAAGAAAATTTGCAAAAAATTTCCCTTTTAATTAAAAATATAGTATGATTCACTGTGTGTTAATAAAAAAATATAGAATAGTGCAAAAATAATAATAAAATGGAGGCAAGTTGAATGTCTGTAAAAATTAAACTCAGGAGAGAAGGCGGAAAGAAAAAACCTTTCTACAAAATAGTGGTTATAGATTCGAGAAAACCTGCAAAAGGAAAATTCATTGAGCAAGTTGGTTATTATCAACCAATTTATGATCCTTACAAGGTTAAGATCGATAAAGAAGCCAGTTTAAACTGGTTGAAGAAAGGGGCGCAATTATCGGATACTGTTAAAATGTTGTTTAAAAATGCCGGTATTTTAGAAGAACAGAAAAAAAATTAAATTTCAAGGTGATAGATTTGAAAGAATTGATAGAATTTATAATTAAAGGAATTGTAGATTTCCCTGATGAAGTTGAAATAGTTAATGTTGTTAACGAAAAAACATCTATTTTTGAAATTAAAGTTGATCCTGAAGATGTGGGTAAGGTAATTGGAAAACAAGGAAGAAATATAAAATCAATAAGATTGATCATGAATGCTGCTGCGCAAAAAAACGAAAAGCGAGCAATAATTGAAATTATTAATTAATAAAATTATTCTTATAAAGGGTAAAAATGATTGAGTGAAAAATTTATAACTATTGGTAAGATAACTTCGAAACATGGAAATAAAGGCGAAGTCAAAGTTATGCCTCTTACCGAAAAAATAAATAGATTTAAAAATTTAAAAAATATCTACATCAATAAAAAAATATTTGAAATATTAGAATCAAAGATGGTTGGAAATAAGGTTATTTTAAAGTTGGCAGGGATTGATGAAATTGACGAAGCGAAAAACATCGTAGGTTATTTCATTGAAATAAGCCGAAGCGAAGCAATTAAATTACCTGAAAATTCTTATTTTTTACATGAAATTATTGGGCTTGGTGTATATCTGGAAAATAATGAATATTTGGGCGTAATTGAAAATATAATTAGAACCGGAAGCAACGATGTTTATATTGTAAAAAATAAAGAAGGCAGGGAGATTCTTATTCCGGCAATTAAAGAAGTAGTTAAAGTGATCGATATAGATAATAAAAAAATAATAATTCATTATATTGATGGTCTATTATGAGCGATATTAGTTTGGAAATTAACATTATTACAATTTTTCCCAATATGTTTAAAAGTCCCTTTTCCGAAAGTATCTTAAAGAGAGCACAAGAAAAGAATCTTATAAAAATAAATCTGGTTGATCTTAGGGATTTTAGTAATGATAAGCATAAAACAGTAGATGATTACTCGTATGGAGGCGGACCGGGTATGGTATTAAAACCGCAACCTATTTACAGTGCCATACAAGAAATAAAACTAAAAAACAAAGATCATTACCCGTTAAAAGTGTTGATTACTTCAGCACAAGGAAAAATATTTACTCAAAAAATGGCAAAATCGTTATCTAAAAATAGAAAAATTGTTCTTATATGCGGAAGATATGAAGGAATAGATGAACGAATTTCAAAAATATTGGATGCAGAAGAAGTATCCATTGGTAATTTTGTAGTAAGCGGTGGTGAATTACCTGCCATGCTAATTGTCGATGCAGTTTCCAGAATGATTCCCGGAGTTTTAGGCAAGGAAGAATCAATGATTAATGATTCGTTCTATAACGAATACCTTGATTATCCGCATTATACAAGACCGGATGAGTTTGAAGGCTTAAAAGTTCCGGAGGTTTTATTATCAGGAAATCACGGTAAAATAGATAAGTGGCGAAAAAAACAGTCATTGATTAGAACTTTAGTTCGAAGACCGGAAATTTTTGCAAACAAAAGGCTTTCTGAACAGGAAGAAAAAATAATTAAAAAAATAGAAAAATTGATTGAGGAATAGTAATAAAAAAATAAAATACTTGAAAAGTATAAAATAGAAAGGGTGATATAAATGGTTGATTATATAGAACAAATAGAAAAGGAACAAATGAAAGAAAATAATGTTGAATTTATTGCAGGTGATACAGTTGAAGTTCATCAAAAAATAATTGAAGGAACAAGAGAAAGGATTCAGATTTTTAAGGGAATAGTAATAGCAAAAAATCATAGTGCAACCAGAGAAACTTTTACGGTAAGAAAAATATCTAAAGGTGTTGGAGTTGAAAAAATATTCCAGTTGCATTCCCCAAATATTAAGAAGATAGTAGTGTTGAAAAAGGGTAAAGTGAGAAGAGCGAAATTGTATTACCTGAGAGGCAGAGTTGGAAAGAGAAGTACGGTAAAAGAAAAAAGATAATTTTATGCTTCCAAAAAGAATAAATGTAAATACAAAAAAATCAAAAGATATTTTTTACAGTTATCAGAAAAAAATAGAAAAATTATATCAAGAAAGATTGCGTATCCAGAGTCTTTACAATTATGAAAATAAATTTCTTAAAGCGGGCCGACAATTAGTAGCAGGCTTGGATGAAGTTGGACGAGGTTCCCTTGCCGGACCTGTTGTGGCAGCTGCCGTGATTTTGCCGGTAAATTTATTTATTCCAAATATTAAAGATTCTAAAAAATTAACCCCCAAAAAGAGGATAGAAATATATCCGGAAATTTTAAAAAAAGCTAAAGGTGTAGGAATTGGAATTGTTGGAGCAGATATTATTGATAAAATTAATATTGCCCAGGCAACATTTCTTGCCATGAAAAGAGCAATTAAAAACCTAAAAAATGAACCTGATGGATTATTAGTAGATGGTTTTGAAATTCCCGAAATGACAGTTCCTCAGTTGGCTTTGATAAAAGGTGAAGATAAAAGTATTTCTATTGCTGCTGCATCAATAGTTGCCAAAGTATACAGAGATAACCTGATGATTAATTTCGACCGGGAATTCCCTCATTATCATTTTAAAAAAAACAAAGGATATGGAACGAAACAGCATTTGCAAGCGCTACGAAAGTATCATGCCACCAGAATTCATAGAAAAAGTTTTGCGGGAGTTCTAATTCAATAGGATAAAATAAAAAAGATAGAAGATTATGAACAAATTAGGAAAAACTGGAGAGACTATTGCTTCAGAGTATTTGGCAAAAAATGGATACATTATCCGGGAAAAGAACTATCGCAACTTTTTGGGTGAAATTGACATTATTGTCGAGTGCAAGAATGAGATTATATTTATAGAAGTGAAAACAAGAAAATCGAATCAATACGGTTATCCGGAAGAAACAGTTCATTTAGCTAAACAGAAAAAAATTATTAAAACAGCCTCAGGTTATATTACCAGAAAAAAGTTGAAGGGAAAAAATTATCGTTTTGATGTAATTTTGATATATTTTTCAAAAAAAAATAATATTGAAGAAATAAGGCATATTGAAAATGCATTCCATATTAATCACAGTAACAACCCTTTTAATTCACAACAAATATAAAAAGTAGGTGTTTTTTTGTTATCGAAGTTGTATAGTGCGGCTACATTCGGCGTAGAATCATTTTTAGTAGATGTAGAAGTTGATATTCGATCAGGATTGCCTTTGTTCAGTATTGTGGGATTGCCGGACACAGCAGTTCAGGAATCAAGGGAAAGAGTACGTTCTGCTATTAAAAATTCTGAATATGAATTTCCTCGAAAAAGAATAACTGTCAATCTTGCACCTGCAAATATTAAAAAAGAAGGGCCTATCTTTGATTTACCCATAGCACTAGGCATATTGGCTGCCAGCGGGCAAATAAAAACCGAAAAAATGAAAAAAATGATTGTAATAGGTGAATTATCCTTGGATGGGACGATTAAACCCGTAAACGGAATATTACCTATTGCCATCATGGCAAAAGATCTAGGAAGGAAAGAATTAATCGTTCCCGATAAAAATGCAAACGAAGCGGGAGTTATAAAAGATATAGAAGTTTTTCCAGTAAGTTACTTGAATGAAGTCATAGAATTTTTAAATGGAAAACTTTCTATAGAACCTGTAGATGTAAATATAAATGAAATTTTCAACCAAACCAGTGTTTCGCAATTGGATTTTGCAGAGGTAAAAGGGCAGGAGCACGCAAAAAGAGCATTCGAGGTTGCAGCTGCAGGAAGTCATAATGTGATCATGGTGGGACCTCCCGGTTCCGGAAAAACAATGCTGGCACGTAGATTACCAAGTATTTTGCCATCGCTTATGCTGGAAGAGTCTATAGAAACTACCAAACTATATAGTATTGCTAATTTATTGCCACCGAAGACATCATTAATTACCAAAAGACCTTTCAGATCGCCGCATCATACGATTAGTAATGCAGGATTAATCGGTGGAGGAAGGATACCAAAACCTGGAGAAATCAGTCTGGCACATAATGGAGTATTATTTTTGGACGAGTTACCTGAATTTTCAAGAAGTGCATTAGCATCACTGCGACAGCCTCTGGAAGATGAAGTAGTGACTATCTCCCGTTCACTAAGCTCTGTGACTTATACTGCTTCTTTTATGATGGTTGCTTCTATGAATCCTTGTCCTTGTGGTTTTTATGGCGATCCTGTAAAAGAATGTACCTGCAGTTTAACCCAAATTATTAAATATCGTTCAAAAATATCCGGACCTTTATTAGACAGGATAGACATACATATCGAAGTACCACGAGTGAATTGCAGAGAAGTCATGAAAAAGAGTTCGACAGAAAGTTCAAGCACTATAAGAAAAAGAGTTGAAGCTGCGAGAAATATTCAGAGAAAAAGATTCTCTGAAGACAATATTTATAGTAATGCGCAGATGTCACGGAAGAACATTGAAAAATATTGTAAGATAGATCAAAATGGAGAAAATTTAATCTATAAGGCAATGGAAAAGCTGAATTTAAGCACCAGGGCTTATGACCGTATTTTAAAAGTCTCCAGAACCATTGCAGATTTGGAACATTCAGAAAATATTGAAATATCTCACTTATCTGAAGCTATACAATACCGAAGTCTTGACCGTAAGTTATGGTTGAACTAAGCTGATATCATCTGATTTTTCCGGAAAATATTGATAATATAGTTCTTCTAGTTTTATATCCGACATATTAATTATATAGTCGTATCTTTGTTTAATTGCTGCATGTATCTTAGTTAGTGAACACTTTACTGTGGGATTTTAAGAGAGAAAAGAATAATTATTACTTTTTTTCCCCATTATTTTTTCTCTAGTTTTTCTTAAATTGAAACACTATTCCCGATACTCAATGCTGATTTTTTACTCTTTTAAGCATATATTGCGGCAAAATGATATAATAATAAATAATCTTTATGTTATATGGTAAAATAAATCTGAATTTTAAATAAGAAATTATACAAAAAATTATTTTAGAAGGAGTCTATTAATATAACCGGGTTTTATTCCTTTTAATATGGGTTATTAATAATTATTTAATAATGATATAGTATTATTAGAATATAATGATGTTATCACAGTAGAAAAGGAGTCAATGGAAGATGTTAAGAAGAAAAATATCTCCCTCAATATTGGATGCAAATTTTCTCAACCTGGGCGAACAGATTGATGAAATTAATGAAGGAGAAGCAGATTTAATCCATTTAGATATAATGGATGGATGTTTTGTTCCCAATATTTCCTTTGGTGACAAAATAGTAGAAACAATAAAAAAGAGAACATCCATTCCATTGGATGTTCATTTAATGATAGAAAATCCGGAAAAACATATACAGTCATTTATAAAAGCAGGTGGGGATATTATTACTATTCATGCCGAGACTGGTAAACATTTGGATAGATTAATTCAAAAAATAAAGGAATCGGGTGCGAAATGCGGGCTGGCTTTAAACCCGGCTACTTCACTAAGTGCCGTAGAATATTTGATTTCTAAAATTGACAAGCTGCTGGTAATGACGGTGAATCCGGGTTATGGGGGACAAAAATTTATCCCGGAAATGCTGGTCAAAATAAGGAAAGCAAGAAAGATGATAGAAGATAGTAATCGATTTATTGATTTGGAAGTCGATGGAGGGATTAATTTTGAAAATGTATGTGAAGTTATTAGTTCTGGTGCCAATATTATTGTGGCCGGTTCACTTATATTTAAAAACAAAAGTCCCAAAAATACTATAAAAAAAATGAAAAATATCATAAGAAATTGTTAAATTTTGAGTAAACGTTTTGAGAATTTTAGAATAAAAAAAAGAGAGTATTTATGAAAAAACCGTTCGTATCGATAATTGGAAGAATAAATGTTGGAAAATCAACATTGTTCAATAGAATAGCAAGAAGAAGGAAGGCGATCGTTAAAGACGAGCCGGGAATTACCAGAGACCGTATATATGCAGAATGTGAATGGAAAGGAAAATCGTTTATTCTGGTTGACTCCGGTGGAGTGGACGTTGAAAAGAAAGAAGGAATTAATAAAGGAATAATCACTCAGACAGATTTGTCTATCAAGGAAGCAAACTTAATTTTATTACTGGTGGATATCAAAGAAGGAATTAATACAGATGATTTTAAAGTCGCAAAAATGATAAGAGAAAGTAATAAGCCCAGTATATTGGTGGCTAATAAAGGAGATATACAGGGTAGTGAACAAAACTTAAATGATTTTTATGAGTTGGGATTCGGGGAAGCTACTATTGTTTCAGCAGAACATGGGATAAAAGTTAATCAGTTATTGGATAAAATTATTTCTTTTTTTCCAGAAGAATGTAATGAAATAGAAGACGAAGAGGATTTAATAAAAATATCCATTCTCGGTAAGCCAAATGTCGGAAAATCTAGTTTACTGAATAATATTTTAGGAGAAGAAAGATTAATCGTTAGTGATTATCCGGGAACTACCCGGGATGCGATTGAGGTTAAATATAAACATGGCTTGCAGAGAATGTTATTTATTGATACTGCCGGATTAAGACATAAAACCAAAGTTAAGGAAGATATCGAGTATTACAGTTCATTAAGAGCCATGGAAGCTGTTAAAAATTCTGATATTGTGCTTCTGGTGATAGACTCTACCCAGGGTATTAGCATGCAGGACAAAAAGATAACCGATTTTGTCAATGAATCAAAAAAAGCCGGTATTATTATTCTGAATAAATTTGATTTAATTAAAGGGCAGGTAGATAAAAAATGGTTGATTGAAGAAATAAAATACGAGCTCCCGTTCGCTAAATATTTTCCGATTATATTTACCTCTGCTTTAACCGGATATAATATTAGTGAAATATTTAAAGTAATAAAAAGAGTATCGCTGGAGTATTGCAAAGAAATTCCCACTCCGCAATTAAATAATTTCTTTAAGGAAGCGATTCATAAAAATCCTCCAAAATATATTAATAATCATACTTTAAAAATAAATTATGTTACACAAATCGGAATAAAACCGCCAAAATTTCTTTTATTTGTAAATAATCCTAAACTGATGTACAATGCATATCAAAAATATTTAGAAAATACTTTGTATCAAGAATATGGTTTTGAAGGATCCCCGTTAAGTATTAATTTAACCAGAAAAGATAGAAATGAAAGAAAGGTTAAAAAGAGAAAATAAATGATAGAGTCATTAATGATTATTATTTGCTATTTAATTGGTTCAATGCCTTTTGGATATATTGTAGCAAAGGTAGTTAAAAAGATAGATATAAGAGATTACGGAAGCGGAAATATCGGTGCAACCAATGCATTTAGAGTATTAGGACCCTGGCTTGCCTCCCTGGTGTTAATTGGTGATTTGTTAAAGGGATTTTTGGCAATAGTTCTTTTTTACCAGCTTAACATTGATAGCTTATTCGTTATTATTCTTGGCGGTTTGGCGGTAATCGGTGGTCATGATTGGTCTATATTTTTAAAATTTAAGGGTGGAAAAGGCATTGCCACCACCTATGGAGTCTTTCTTGCTCTCAATCCCAAGATAGCCCTGTTATCAGCTTTGATATGGCTTATTGTCATCGCTTTAACTAGATATGCATCATTAGCCTCAATTTTATCCTTAAGTGTATTGGTTGTTTTGATGTTATGGTTTAAGCAGCCTCAGGAATATATTATCTTTAGTGTTATTATATTAGCATTGGCGTTATACAGACATAGGGGCAATATAGCAAGGTTAAAAGAAGGCAAAGAAAAAAAGTTTTTAACTAGGGTATCTATTAAAAAAAATAAGTAATGTGCTATTTTTTTATGGAAAGAAAAAAGATAAGATAAAATGAATTTAAGGATGCAGAAAAAATGACAAAAGTAATCATAAAAAACACCGTTTCAAATACACTATCTGAAATTATCGGAGAGATATTTGAGAGATATGATGTAAGAAATAAGGTTTTAGATAAAACTGTTTTAGTAAAACCTAATCTAATTGGTGCTTTTCCTCCTGAAAAAGGTGCAACGACTGATCCGAGAGTTGTTGAAGCAATTGTTAAAGAGCTGGAAAAATGCAATACAAAAGAAATTGTTGTTGGAGATAATTCAGGTAGTATACATTTTGATCCCATGAAAATAGCGAAAATAACCGGGATACTTGAAGTATCTAACGGTCATTTCAAAAATATCGCAGGTGAAGTGGAAAAAGTAAAAGTACAATCGAAATTTATAGAAAATCTTTATATTTCTAAAATTGTATTACAAGCTGATTATATTATTAATGTTCCAAAGTTTAAGACACATAGTTTAACTACTATCACCGGTGCCATAAAAAACATGTTCGGGATAATTCCCGGAGGAAAAAAGGCAAAATTACATACCGTGACACATTCAGTTTACGAATTTGCTGAATTACTTGTAGATATATATCAAATAAGAGTACCTGATTTACATATTATGGATGCAATCATAGGAATGGAAGGTATGGGTCCGTCAAACGGTAATCCTAGGGAAATTAATAAAATTATAGGCAGTGATAATGGAATATCTTTGGATGCGGTGGTGGCTTTCATGATGGGTATTAATCCACGATTAATTGAATTATTACAAGTAGCAAATAGTAGAAATTTAGGTGAGATTAATCCTTTAAATATCGAAATTGATGGAGAGTTGAAGAAAATACATGGATTTAGAGTCCCGAAAAATGGTATTGTGCAGAAGATCATAAAAATGGCTGTACCCCATGCTTTTAATTTTGCATCAGTAACACCTGTTGTTAACCATAAAAAGTGTAAAATTTGTAAAAAATGCGTTGAAGTATGTCCTGTATCAGCAATGAAGATAAAAAATAAATATCCGGAAGTGGATAGAAAAAAGTGTATTTCCTGTTTTTGTTGTGATGAACATTGCCCGTATGGAGCAATTTCTTTGCCTTCATGGCAGGTGGATATATTTAATAGGTTAATTGGGAAATAAAGAAAACACAAGATAAATACAGAGGTAATAAAATGAGTAAATTTCTTGTTATAGTGGAATCACCGACAAAAGAAAAAACTTTAAAAAAAATATTAGGAAAAGATTATTTAATAAAATCAAGCAAAGGACACTTAATCGATTTGCCTAAAACGAAATTAGGTATCGATGTAAAAGATAATTTTAAACCAACATATGTGGTTGTTCCCAAACAGAGGGCTGCTTTAAAAGAATTGGAAAAATCTATAGAAGGAAAAGAAAAAGTATTTTTAGCGACTGACCCGGACCGGGAAGGAGAGGCTATTGCCTGGCATATTGCTCAAAAATTAAACATAAAGGATTTAAATAGCCGGGTAAGTTTTAACGAAATAACAGAAAAAGCTGTTTTAAAAGCCGTAAGTACTCCTCGGAAAATTGATTTAAACATGGTTAATTCACAAAAGACGAGAAGATTATTAGACAGATTGGTCGGATACAAAATAAGCCCTCTTTTATGGAAAAAAATAAAGGGAGGATTAAGTGCAGGAAGGGTACAATCTGCTGCTTTAAAAATTATCTGTGATAAAGAAGAGGAAATAGAAAAATTTAACAAGAAAGAGTATTGGCTGATAACCGCATTATTTAAGGAAAGTGAAAATAAAAAAGCAAAACCTTTTGAAGCTAAATTATTTTCCGTCAAAGCAAAAAAAGTAAAATTAGAAAATGAAAAAGATGCTGAAAAAGTTGTAGAAGAAGTTAAAAAAGGAGATGTACAGGTTAAAAAAGTAAATACAAAGGAAGAACTTAGAAAATCACCTTTTCCTTTTATAACAAGCAGTTTACAACAAGAAGCCTTTAGTAAATTAAATTTCTCTATTAAAAAGACCATGCACGTTGCTCAAAAACTTTATGAAGGAATTAATATGG
>Ga0222684_1000358_pt1 | contig 11595 bp, 25 predicted proteins | sample AntAcemetage1075_FD_181150 | JGI IMG/M metagenome (GOLD analysis project Ga0222684, IMG submission 181150) | Saline water microbial communities from Ace Lake, Antarctica - #1075 | ecosystem: Environmental > Aquatic > Non-marine Saline and Alkaline > Saline | place: Antarctica: Ace Lake...
TAGGGCTGATGTGAAGCTAATTAGGAATGAACTTAGAAGCAAAAATGTAAATAGTTTATTAAATCTCATGATAATCCTCCAACCATTATATCACAGAATAAATAGAGTGGTGAGACTAATAAGAAAGCTCCTAGCACACATAAATCTTTAATTGGATTATCCATTTTTTCTTAATTGTATACAAGCCAATTTCTTTTGGTCTAATATACATTCTCCTCCCCAACCATTTACTATTAAATATGTATGTGGTGTTCCTTCATCTTCTCCACAAATTACTTCACCTATTGGACAAACTCCAGCCATCTTTATTCTTCTAACATCTAATTTAGGATAATCTCTATTTAATATTTCCTCATAGAATAAAGCATATTTAAGACAGTCACCATTTACTAAGGTTATATTATCTCTAAGATCAGAAAGTGTTTGTTCTAATTTCCAAACTTCTTCCATGATTAAAACTTGTGGTTCGATTGTTGGACAAGTTATTTTTTCTTGTTCTTCCTCTGGATAAAAATACCATGCACTAGCTAAACTAATTAGGAATAATGATAAAAATATAAAGGTAAATAGTTTGTTGAATTTCATTGTTGGAATCCTCCAGAGTTTCTTTTACTATACATTATAACCACCATAATTATCAGTCCGGCAAATATAAACACAGGGAAATAAGGATTACTCATAAGTAGTGCTGTCTTACTCATTTCTGGAACAACAACATCTTCTGCGAATCCAGTATAGACTTCTGAACCTATCCATGCACCAAGAACTCCAAAGCCACCAAAAATAAATATAATTATCATAATTGCGGGTTCAAAGTCTAAATACATTGAAGTTATTATTAATCCTATGAAAGTAGTAACAAAGAACCAGAAGACATAATTATCTGCATATTTAGCTGAATCGTTATAAATAAAATCTGTTGCAATATCTGCGTTCTCTGAGGATATATCGCCATCACTTACCAAAGAATCAGCATCTTCTCTTAAACTAGATCCCAATTCTCCGACAAAACCAGATAAGAATAAAGCACCAATAGCAAGAATTGTAAGAGACACAGCTATGATTATTATTGTTGTTATGTCATATTTTTTATTATTCTTTATCATTTTAATCCCCTAAACCTAGCAAAAAAGTCCCTAACTTCGGATATAGGTATTTTAGATTTGCTATTTTTATCTGCTATAAAAGCTGTGGCTTCCATTTTAGTTATTCCATGTATTCCTAATTCCTCTAGTTGATTCTTTGTTCTTATAATTTCATCTTCTAAGTTAATATGATAGTGAGAATGTATAGTTGTTTTGGTACTCATGTAATTTATAACAAATTAAACTATAAAAACCTTATTAGTTTATACATCATGTACACCCAATGTAAATAAAGTTTTTATAGTTGTTTTAATGTATTATAATAATGGAACTAAATCACAATGGAGGTAAAATGAAAAATACAAAAAAATTCGATATGTCTATGCTTTATGAGTTTATCCTTTTGGTCGCTGTTATTGTAATCGTTTCATTACTTGTTTTCCAAGTTAATGAGGATGCAAGAGATGATTTAACAGTAAACGGGACAGCTTACAACGCTACACTAGATGCAGATATAGCTGTAGCTAAAATTCCTAAATCTTTAAAGCTTTTAGGAACAGCAGTTGTTTTCGGTGCAGTTCTTTGGGTTATTATGAGAGTTATTCCTATGGGTAACACTCAGAGTAGCTTCCAATAAGTACACTGATTTCTACAACTAAAAACTTTGTTTTTGGGTGGGGGTGTCTTGCCCCCGCCTTTTTTTTTATATTCAAACTAAATCACAATGGAGGTAAAATGAAAAATACAAAAAAATTCGATATGTCTATGCTTTATGAGTTTATCCTACTTGTAGCAGTGATTGTTATTGTTTCTTTAATGGTTTTTACTATCACAGAAGATGGTAGAGCAGATATTCTAGCGGAACAGCCATTGACAGCAACATGTAATACTACTGCTAATGGTGGAACTGGAGCTGTTTATTCTGGATGTGGGACAGCTTACAACGCTACACTAGATGCAGAAACCGCTGTAGCTAAAATTCCTAAATCTTTAAAGCTTTTAGGAACAGCAGTTGTTTTCGGTGCAGTTCTTTGGGTTATTATGAGAGTTATTCCTATGGGTAACACTCAGAGTAGCTTCCAATAAGTAAACACAAAAATAAAATTATTTTTTGGGGGATAATCCCCCTTTTTCTTTTTCTTTAATAAGAATTATTATCCCAACCGTCGTTCTTATCCCTACTTCCCATAGCTTCCTTTAACGTTCTGAAAGAGAAGAACGCTATAACACCAGCTATAACATAGGGTGATATTTTTAAGAACCTGGCTATCATAATGAAAGCACCGGTTGCAGTACCACCAGCTCCAGAGTTTATTGCTATGGTTGTAGCATATAGATTGCTAAGATGTAAATCATAGTATAGGAAAGTAAATCCTAACAGCATTATAAATATTCCAAAATATGTAACCCATAATGATTCACTTTTTAAGAATAAGAATCCTAAGAACACAAAACCTAAACCAAGAATAACATAGAAGTATAAAATACCGATACTAACTTGTCCATCATTATCAATGTGTTTACCGTTTGGAGTTACTTCATATACTCCACTAGAATCTGAATTAGAATTAGATCCATCAATACAAACAAGTGTAGGCCTATATGTTCCTATCTCTGGGAAAGTTGTAGTATAATTAAAAATACCATTACCGATAGAAGAAGCTTCAACACTATCTAAGAATAAACTCCCATTAGCATAAGATACCGTTAGACTCATGGTTGCTGAAGAAGTTGGTATAGCGTTATTTATTGTACAAGTAAGTATTAAATTAGACTCCTGATTAACTTCATAATATTCCGTTCCGGCTGTGACACAGAACATACTGAATAAAAATACAGTAAAGATTAACATTATTTTTGTATTCATATTATTATTACCATCTTTAACTATAAAAACTTTATTTACCCTTCTTCTTTTTGAATCTAATAAATAATAGCGGTACAAATTGTGTAAATATAGGTATATCTCCTTTGTTTGAGGCTATATAGAATAATACTATTGCGATAATCACTAAAGCTATAACACCAGTTACAAAGTAGGCAAATTGTTTATTAATATCAACACCAAGAGTATTTCTATAATTATTTATATCAGCCATGGCCTGTTGCTTTAAATCTGTTGGTACTGGATGATAAGTTGGCACTGTAATATCTATTAATTTGCTTCTTTCACTTGCGGTAACTTCATCGAATAATTTTGTGGCTTCAAATGTTAGCTCTTCATCGGAGCTATCTTTAAATTGTTTTTCTTTCTTTAGGTCTAGCTTCCAACTTTCGATTGTTTGTTCTCTAATCTCTTTGGTAGGTTCTTTAAAATCATCATTAGGAGCTAGTATTTGTTCTACCTCGAACTTTCTCTTAACTTGGACAAGAGGGGAGTCTGGACTAATCTGCCAATAATATACTCTATTGTCTTCATCCATCATCGCACTATCTGGGAGTGAGTCTAAAGTTTTCTTCTTAAACTTAGTCATTTTAATTACAAACTTTGTAATCTGCCCCTTCTTAATATATCCACCGGTTGTATTCTTTTCTCTGACCATACCGTTATTTCTTTGTCTATGTATTCTAACTGGATAAATAAAAATTTTCTTATCTTGATATTTCCACCATAAGAAATAGATTACTGCAATAGCTAGGATACCCCACATAACCCAAACTGCTACATCCATCATTCCACCTCTAATATTATTTAAGCCTAAGGAAGTAACTAAATCTGTCATTATCGTTGTCCCCCTTTATCTCTTTTTAAAAAGCTAAATAAACCTTTCTTATCTGATTTTTGTTCTTGTGTACCTAATGCTCTTGCTAATATTCCCTCACTCAAAGTACCTCTAACAACATTTCTATGTCCAGCGTTCTTTGCATTGTTAAGAACAGATAAACTCCAAAACTGTAGAGTTGTTTTAATAACATTAAAATCTTTAGGATCTAATTCAAATTCTTTATAATATACTAGAAAATTAGGATAGTTATCAGAAAAAAACATTAAAGCCAGTTTAGGAATATCTTTTGATTCATAATAAGAAAAATTAACTATGTCTCCTATACCCTGTAGGACAGCCATATAATTTCCTATACCAGAATCATTCATTAATGGTTTTCTAGATTTAACCCAAGACTTCTTAAAATAACTATAAGTATATCCTCTTAATCTTAATTCTATCTTTGTTAAATCATTTTCTGTAGATAATCCTCTAATAATAGAAACTTGATTAAAATATTCTTCTTGAGTATCTTGTGTAGGAACCACGAGGTTTCTTTCTACTAATCTTTTAGCTAGACTTTCTTTTTGTATTTCTACCATTTTTCAACTCCATAATTATTTCTTTTTTTAATTCATTCTTTAAATTATTTCTTGTTTTGTTCTTGCTCTCCAATACTTTTTTGATAGCTGTTGGTATAATTATATTAGTTTTATAAATAATGGTCTTAGAGACTACCATAATAAAACACATTATTGTTATTACCATAAATACTTTCATAAGATAATATCCTATAATCGACCAACCAACTAATCCACCTTCATAAGATAATGCAATGGCTGTAATAAAAGAATAACCAATTAGAAATCCAAATAATATATTTGTTAAACCTCTGAAAAAATTAGTAATAGATTCAATAAATTGTTTCTCTTTTGGAATGTCTTGGTTTTCCATAATTAGTTAAATATTTTATAGTATATAAACCTTATTTCTTTTTCTTAGGTTTCTTCTTCTTTGAAACAATCTCTAACCTAGACCTACCAAACAAACCAGAATATTTCTTTTTAGATAATAAGTCAAACTGTTTTTGCGTAACTTGCTTAGCTTTTTGTTTTGTTAAGACTGAACCCAAACTTGGATTATATTCTGGTAAGAAAGAGCTTCTAGTTTTTTGTTTAGTACCTTTCTGTCCTCCTCCTGTTTTTGGAGAACCTAGTCCAGGTAATCCAAAAACTCCCACTATATCCGGAACTTGTTGGGGTATCGGATAAGATGGCTTGAAAAACGAAGTTTTACTTATTGGAGGCTCTTTAAATTTAGGAACAGTTATTTGTTTTGGGATAGTTATCAGCCTAGTATCCTGTTTCGCTTCTTGTGCTGTCTCTTGAGCGTGTCTGCTTGATGTTTTGTGTCTCATTAATAATCCTAAGGATTGCTTAGGCTCTTGCTTTACTTCTAAGGATTGCTTAGGCTCTTGCTTTACTTCTAAGGATTGCTTAGGCTCTTGCTTAGTCCATAATGTTTGTCCTACTTCCGCTGGCTGAAATAAAGACGCACCTGTTTCTATAGCAGATATGCCCTTTAATTCGACACCTACCTTCGGAGAGAAAATACTAGAAACTTCTTTTGGAATAGTTTTTGTTGCTTGTTCCGATGTTTGTTCTAAAACGTTAGTTGTTACTTTGGCTGTTGGTATAATGGAAGTCGCAAACTCTTGAGATATAAATTCCTTTACAAAATCTTTCCCATAACTTTCTGTAGCTAGTTTTATTATTTCAGCTTTTTGTTCTGGAGTTTTCGCATATTTAAGAAGTTCATTTATTCTACTTATCTTTTCTGATGTTCTTATATTATAATTAACCACCTTGCCAGAAACTTCTGGATTTTCAAAATACCTTTTGAAATCTGATCTTGTTACCTTTACCTTCTGTCCCTTATATGTGGTTTCTACTATCTCATCTGCATATTGAGATTGTTGATAAGTAGCGGTTCTCATCAGAGGTTCAAATCCCAAAAAGAGATATGCCGTAGAGATTATGTCTTTTGCTGTTTCTCTTTCTATTGGGGACTTTGTTGTGAATATTTTAGATTCAGAGGTCAAGGGAGTTATTTTTGTTAATATCTTTTCTGTCCCCTTGGCTAATCCCTCCCCGGCTTGTAGAGTTTTTTCTGCTCCCCAATCGAATATACTTTTTACTCCTTCGGGCGTTGTAAGTTTTTCAGCTTGTTTATTCAAATACGCTAAACTTCCCTTGTAGTTAGCTAAATCAATCTTTTTCTTTTCATCTATCGTTGGAGGTCTTATATATGCAGTTCCACCAGCACCTTGACCATAAACAGAAGAAATATACATCCCAGTTTTGGGATTATAAGTTTCTATTTGTGAATTAAATTGTTGTGGAAGTGAAACGTTCCCATAATATTGTTTTTGATTTGTTTGATTATTAATTTGTGGGGGATTTATTTGGTTCTGTTGAGAATTAATTTGAGACGGAGATCTAGTTACTCCTGGTTGAAGTGGTCCCACGAAATCATTTGGGACTGTTTTGGCGACATTAGAAACTTTATTACTAGAGGATGAACTTCCTCCGTTAGAGGGAGCTTTTGCATAACTATCTCCTGGTTGTATTGGTCCTACAAAATCACTTGGGTATACGGTTCCTCCATTAGAGGGAGCTTTTGCATAACTATCTCCTGGTTGTATTGGTCCTACAAAATCACTTGGGTATACGGTTCCCCCTCTGGAAGAAGAACCACTTGAGGAAGAACCACCACTAGATGGTTTACTCCAAGAATATTTAGAACCACCACCAGCAACATGTGCTTTTGCCTTTGCTAAATTTTTTTTAAAACTAGCAACTGCTTTTTTCTGTGCTTCTGTTCTTGCCATTATTCTAATTTATACCGCTCTTTTATTTTTATTTAGTTGTTCCATATTAATTATAGAAATAATAACTATAAAAACTTTATTCATTATTAATTTAAGTAAGGTTTTTATAGGAGTTATACTTTATTAAATTTACAAGACAAAATGGGAGACTATACAAGAGATTCTAGCTTTAACATGGGTATCGCACATCTTACTAGAATAGATGCTATTCTTTATGATATTGCCTCGGCATCATCTGAAGAAAATTACATTATATGGCATAATACTTTGAATGTTCTATCAAGAGAGGTTTCATTTTTATTTAATCAAGGTGAGGCAGAATCAAGTGTAAAGGCTGATAATTTATGTGCAAACTCTATTAATGATTTTTTAAGAGATAAAACTTTTGAAAATAAAGCTAAGGCATATAATGCCCTTGTAAACTATGAATTATTTATAAAAAAACAACTTTCTGAAAGGGGAATGTTAATGGCATTTAAAAAGAGCATAGGAAGTTCTGTTACGGATTTAGGATGAAGATTCTTGAAAATAAATATCCTAAGGGTTCGTTTAAAAATCAAAAGACAGATGGTCGTTATATAGATGGATATTTATATGAAAATTTACTGCCCATAGCTAGATCCGTAACTGATGATATGACATTTATGGGTATTCTTTATTCTTCTACTTTAGAGAATGGGACTGGTAAATCTGTTTTAGCTCAGCAAATTGGAGAGGCATATACCCACATGATTAATAAATTGAATAATTTAGACATACCTTTTGATATGCGTAATGTAGTTTTTACTCCAAAAACCTTAATTGAAAGAGCATATAAGCTTCCGAAATATAGCTGTATAATTCTTGATGAATGGGAGGATGCTCATTATTGGTCTGAAATGGGAATTACACTTAGACAGTTCTTTAGAAAGTGTAGACAGCTTAATTTGTTTATGATTTGTATAATTCCTAATTATTTTCAAATGCCAATGAATTATGCCATATCAAGAAGTTTATTCGCAATAGATGTAGTTTTTAATTCAACTGATAATAAGGCCTTTGATAGAGGTTATTTCAGTTTTTATAATTTTGGAAAGAAAAAGAACTTATATATCAAGGGAAAGAAAACACAAAACTATAATTGTGTTGAACCGAACTTTAAAGGTAGATTTTTAGACGGATATGCGGTTCCAGAGAAAGTCTATAGACAGTCAAAATATGATGATATGGTTAAGCAAGAAAAAGAGGCTAAAAGGCCTAATGCGAAACAGGTCAAAATGGATTTATTTAAGGAACTTAGAAAGGCCTTGCCAGAAATAACAATAAAAAGACTAGCGGAGGGTTTTTGCATATCCGAGAGGACTGGAAATAACTGGTTAAAAGACAATAAAGAAGACGGAAATCCAGAATCAGAAAACGAAAACGCAACCACGCAATCTAACTATAATATACTTACAGTAAGTAGTAACAAAATTACTCCGGAGGACTTAGATGAAAAAGAATAGTTTTATCATACCACTAAAGATTGCTACAAATATTTTTCTAGCAATCATGTTATTAATAACAGTTATAACTATAATTAATTACAAAGAAGAAGTTCGTGAAGTTATAGGCGGTAAGGATCCAGATAGATTAATACAAAAGTATGAAGAGCTAACAGAAACAAAATGTTTATGTGCTAATCCAGGATATGGAGATGTCATCTATGTTCCAAGATATAATAATAACTTACTGCCCGAATAAAGTTCTAAGCTTATCTGCCTCTGTTGCCTTCTTTGGATTACCTTGTTGATATGCTTTGTTAGCAGAAGCTATAAACCATCTAAATAAAACATATACTACTATCCCAGCTGATAATCCTAGAAGTAACTTTGTAGTGACAGTTTGTGCAAGTATCCAATTAGCTACATCCATTTTTAACCTCCGATATTTTAATTCTAATATTCAATTTTATTCCTCTTGATTTTAAACTCTTCATTATTTTTTCGGCATTTGATATTTTTTTACAGATAGGACATAACCTAGATTTTTTTGTTGGAGCGTTGAATAATTCTCCACACCTACTACACCATCTTTGGTAATACTTAAACTTATTGTAATTCTTCTGTGGCTTTTGTATCATCTCTTATGCCTTCCTCCTGTTTTAGTTTATGTCTAGCATATCTCCAACACCATTCTTCCTCATATAATTCTGATAAGATATTATTTAATATTGAAAAAATTATTAGAACCATAAAGAAACTACATGGCCTCATAAGTTGAAAGGCCATCAAGAAAACTAAAGACTTAAAACTTAGATCCTGTATAACTCTTATTAGATTTCCAATAGAGGATTTATTCTCAAACTCTAAATGGCCCTCTTCATGATAATACTTTTTAGTTCCAGGAACACATCCACTTATCTTCTTGGTTGTTAAATCTACATTAGCCATGTTAATTTTTATCCTCCTTAGATAATATAACATATGACAACCAAGCCAACTGAATGAAAAACACTACATAAACAATTCCTAATCCTATATGATATTGGTTATTAGCACTTCTAAGGAAAGCTAAACCTTGTGCCTGTCCTGTATTGGCATAAGTTTGTTCCCAGCACATAGCACTACTTCCAATATCAATAGCCCAAAAACCACTAAGCAAAAAGAACTGCAATAGAAATAATATTAATATCTTATTAAAATTCATTGTTGCACAAAACACTTAAAGAGTGAGATAGACCTCACGCTTTACGTTTAACCCCCTTTACTTTCTTCTTCTTCTTTATCACAAAATCTGTGTCACGACCAATAAAAAATCCAAATATGGCTCCTACAAACATTGATACCAACAATTCTACTAATGTAAATGCGACTACTCCCATTAAAATGCTTCGTATCCAGATTTAATTGCAGATGTCGGATTAGCCTTTGCATAAATTCCTACCGTATCTAATCTGCTCCATCCACCTAGAACTTGAAGAACCGGCATAGAAACTCGTTTATCTATTGGAGCATCATTAGAAAGATAATTAGCCCATCCATGTCTTAATGTATGAAATGTTAGCTTCTGACCTAAAGTCTTCTTACACAGCTTACTAAACCTATCTTGAAGTGTTCTACGGTTAATCTTGAGTGGTAGTAATTTTATATTTGTTTCGTTTAACCATGGAGATGTCATTGTTATTCTTTCTTTGTTACCTTTCCCTAAAATCTTAATTTGATGTTTATCTAAACTTACCTGTTCTTTCATTAATGGTTTTATGTCTTGATTAGAATTTTTAGCTGGTCCGACAATTTCTGAAATTCTTAATCCAGAACCGAATCCTAAAACATAAGCTAATTTAAACTTACGATCCTTCTCGGCCGAAAGAACTTTCTTAAAATCTGATATTTCTATGAATCTTACCAACTTTTGTGCCATCTTAATACTAATCTATATGTGTTAATCTATTTAAATCTTTCGCAATAGGCTTCTTTTGTGAGTTATACCTATTAATATATTTACATCTTTGGCTTATTGGACAATGGAATGAACAATATTCTCTATTTAATCTAGGAGAATATTTTATTACTAATCTTTGTTTATCATCTGGTGACATTTCATTAATACCTAATCTCTCAAAAGCTTCCATTTCATAAGTCATTTTACCATGTAAGTTTATACATTCTCTTTTATTCATCTTTTACCTCGGCTGGATTCACGCTTTTACGTCGTCTATTTTTGCTCTACAATAGGGGCAATATTTAAATTGTTTTTTAAATGGTGGGTAGCCATGTGTATTTGCTAAAACTAATGCAGAGTTAATACTACTTTCAGCTTCTTCAAAGTCTTTACAGCATTTACTCATCGTCAATCTCCGAAAGTAAGTCGTTTATTTCTCTAACTTCCTTAATCCACTTTCCAATCTCTTGGTTAATTTTGGCTAGAAATAATTCAGCTTCATTTTTTGATTTTATCTTTTGGATATGTAAAAGTGCTGACAAATTCCTATTTAGATTATACATTTTATTATCTAATTCTTTTAGTCTTTCCATTTTATTCCTTGTCTCCTAAGATTGCGTCGTCATAAGCCTTTCTTACTTTTAGAAATTGCTCTGGATTCCCACCTTTGTCTGGGTGATGTATTCTAGCCATTGATTTAAATCCGTTTTTAATTTCTTCTTTTGTTGCTTGTTTGCTAACCCCTAATATCTCCCACCAATTTGTTTCATTTCCTAGTTTAAATACTGAATCATCTGGGGTAGCCTCAATACCTACAAATGTTGAATTAAATAGATTGTTAAATTCTTCTTGACTTTCAATTCCATAAATTTCTACTGCTCTATAGAGATATTCAATGCTTAATCCTATAGCCCTTAAATTATCTAAAGAGTTTTCCCACCTAGAACATTTTTTAGTATATCTCTTACCATCTCTATCAAAAATCACTTCTACTTCTCCAGAGAACTCATCTTGTGAAATCTTTAAACTTGTAGCTTCTATTTTTGTCATAGTGTTTCTAAGGTCTTTTTTAACCGTTGATTCTTGTGCTGAAAATCTTCTTTTTACCATTATTCTTTATCCTCTCCGTCATTTTCATGTTTGGCGTCGTCTATTGGCTTTAGCATTCTTATGCGTTGTAGCTTTCCATCCATTAGGACAGTAAAGCCTTTCTCACACATTTCTCTATAGGGGCATTTTGCCACTGCCTCTTTTATAGCTTGTTCTTTTGTTTGTTTTTCCATTATTCTTCATCTACCCATTCACTATGAGTAACTCCCATTTCTTTAAGATTCTTTCTTGCTCTTGCTCTTTCTTCTCTGACTATTTTAATTCTTTCTTTCTCTTCTTGTTTTATTCTCTCGTTAATGGAAATTCTTGGAGCACTACTTCTCATAAAACTTCTTGCCATTATTCAACTACTCCTGCGACATTGTTGTCGTCTTCAATCAATCTATACTTCAAACCATCAATA
>Ga0222684_1000364_pt1 | contig 11531 bp, 8 predicted proteins | sample AntAcemetage1075_FD_181150 | JGI IMG/M metagenome (GOLD analysis project Ga0222684, IMG submission 181150) | Saline water microbial communities from Ace Lake, Antarctica - #1075 | ecosystem: Environmental > Aquatic > Non-marine Saline and Alkaline > Saline | place: Antarctica: Ace Lake...
GACCACTCCCAATACCTTTTCTTCACTGACGACTCAATTAATAGGACAATAACTCGTTTAAGGGGATTCTTTCGTGAAAGAGGTGACAGGAAACTGGAATGGCAGTGAGGTCGAGACGGCAGTCCGGCAGTACTGGGTTGAAAACGAGACCTACCAGAAGGTCAAAGCAGCACGGGCAGAAGGAAAGGACTTCTTTTTTGTGGATGGTCCACCCTATACAACCGGCCACATCCACCTCGGAACCGCCTGGAATAAAATAATCAAGGATACGATTCTGCGCTTCAAGCGGATGCAGGGTTTCAACGTCACCGACCGTGCCGGATACGACATGCACGGCCTGCCCATTGAGGTCCGGGTTGAGAACGAACTTGGGTTCAAAAATAAGAAAGATATCGAGGAATACGGCATCTCAGCTTTTATTGAGCGCTGCAAGGACTTCGCCATCACCCACAAGGAGATCATGAGTGACCAGTTCAGGGCCCTTGGGATCTGGATGGACTTTGATAATCCCTATCAGACGCTGACACCCGAATACGTGGAAGCGGCATGGTGGACCCTGAAACAGGCAGATGAGAAGAACCTCCTTGAATGCGGCAACCGGGTTGTTAACCTCTGTCCCCGCTGTGAGACGGCCATCGCCGACTCTGAGGTAGAATACTGGGACGAGGAAGACCCGTCAATCTTCGTGAAGTTTCCTATCCGGGGACGCGAGAACGAATACCTCCTTATCTGGACCACAACCCCATGGACACTGCCGGCCAACGTGGCCGTCGCGGTCAAAGACGACTTCACCTATGCACGGGTGAAAGCTGTCAAAGAAGGCGTGGAAGAGATTCTCTGGATCGGCGAACCCCTCGTCGAGGCAGTGCTGCGCAAAGGACGCTATCAGGACTTTTCCATTCTTGAGACCAAAACCGGCGCCGATCTGGTTGGCACCATCTATGATTCACCCCTCGTGGACACCGTGCCCCTCCAGCGTGATATCGAGCACCGGGTCGTCGCAGCAGACTACGTCACCCTTGAAAATACCGGCATGGTACACATCGCCCCCGGACACGGGTGGGACGACTACCTCGTCGGTCTGAAAGAAGGACTCGCTGCCCCCTGCCCCGTCGACAGTGCCGGAATGTTCACGAATGAGGGCGGTATCTTCGCAGGCACCTTCGTAAAAGACGCCGACCCCGCCGTTCTTGAGGCACTGGGTGACTACCTCCTCCATTCCGGGAGAATTGTGCATCGGTATGGTCACTGCTGGCGCTGCAAGACCCCGATTATCTCGATTGCAACCGAGCAGTGGTTCCTTGCCGTGCCGAAGATCAAAGAGACGATGCTGGGTGAGATCGAGAAGGTCACCTGGTATCCGGACTGGGCGGGCAGTGCCCGGTTCCACGACTTTGTGGCAGACGCCCGTGACTGGTGCATCTCCCGGCAGCGGTACTGGGGTATTCCGATTCCGGTCTGGCAGTGCGATACCTGCGAGAATCACCGGGTCTTTGGGACGATGGCGGAATTAAACGAAGCTGCCGGAAGTACGCTTACCGACCCGCACCGGCCCTACGTAGATGAGATTACCATGCCCTGTTCCTGCGGCGGTGTGATGCACCGGGTGGAGGATATCTTCGATGTCTGGTTCGATTCAGCAATGGCATCCTGGGCGACCATCCACTTCCCCGGGAAATCTGAGGAGTTCAACCGGCTCTGGCCGGCAGACTTCATCACCGAGGGACAGGATCAGACCCGTGGATGGTTCTACTCCCAGCTGGGTGCCTCGGTCATCAACTTCGGCCGTGCCCCGTACAAGTCGGTGCTGATGCACGGATTCGCGCTCGATGCCGAGGGTCGCAAGATGAGCAAGTCCTTCGGCAATGTTGTCTCCCCTGAAGAGGTCGTCGAGAAGACCGGCGTCGATGTGTTGCGTCTCTATATCCTCTCAGCCTCGGCGCCGTGGGATGATCTGAAGTTTAACTGGGAAGGCATCCGCACCACCAACCGGGCGGTCAATATTCTCTGGAACGTCTACCGCTTCCCGCTGCCCTATATGATCCTCGACTCCTTTACCCCGGAGACAACAGACGGCGTCTGGAACGGCGAATATATCAAGGCACACCTGAGTGAGATGCCGGACGAGGACCGCTGGATCATCTCCCGCATCGCTTCACTGGGCGCAACCGTCGATGAGGAATTTGCGGTCTGCAACCTGCACAAAGCAACGCGCGCTATGGTGCATGCAATCCTCGAAGATATCTCACGCTGGTACGTTCAGCTTGTCCGGCCCCGGATGTGGCTGGACGAGGACGCGCCTGAGAAACGGCAGGCCTACGAAACGATGTACTTCGTGCTGCGCCGCCTTATCACGATTATGGCGCCGGTTACCCCGCATATTGCCGAGGAAATATACCAGAACCTTCGCGTAGAGGGTGACCCGGCAAGTGTGCACATGCTGGACTGGTGGAGCGGTGACGTTACGCTTGTTGACGAAGAGCTCGAAACCCGGATGGCTATCATCCGATCCTTTGACGAGGCAGTTGCAACCGCCCGGCAGGAGGGAAAACGCAAACTGCGCTGGCCAGTCTGTGAGACTCTGGTGCTCACCGACTCAGATGGAGTGGCAGCAGCGGTTGAGGCCATGCAGGACCTCTGCAAAAACCGTGCGAACAGCCGGAAGGTCACCGTCGTCAGAGGCACCTGGGACAGGATGGCATGGTCTGCTGAAGCAAACATGCGGGCAATCGGGCCGGAATTTGGCAGAGAGGGTCCGAAGATAAAAGCGGCGATCGAGAGCACCGATGTCACTGTTCTGAAAACAGCGATTGAGGCAGAAGGAAAAGCTACCGTTGGCGATTATGAAATCACCGCATCACACGTCAACTTCCACGAGGCACTGCCGGAAGGCGTATTCTCAGCAGCGATGTCTGATGCAACGGTCTGCGTGGATGTAACTCTTGATGAAGAAATCATGGCAGAAGGTTACGCCCGTGAGGTCATCCGGCGGATTCAGGAGATGCGTCGTCAGCTCGACCTCAATGTTGAAGACTATATTATTGTGGGAATCACTGTCGGCGACGAAAAAACAGCCGGGTTCCTTCTGCCGTGGACCGATAATATTGCAAAAGAAGTCCGGGCATCAGAACTTATCTGGACCGTGCCCGAATCTGCTGCCCTTTCTCAGGAATGGAAAGTGGAAGGCGTGCCGATGACGATTGCCATCTCACCGGCCAAGCAATAAATCAACCAGGTCCTTTCCTTCTTTTTCAGAAAATAGTGGAACATCTGTCTTCACAACGACGCGGTTGCGGTTCACCCGTACCGTTTCTTCGGTGAGAGGATTATACCCATCTTTCTCGTAGGTTTCTTTGCAGACCAGAATGCCCCGGCGCTGCCAGGCAGGGGTCTGGGCAAGATTGATGCCGTGCGCAAAACAGAGTTCGTGCAGTGCAGCGGTCTTCATATTTTTCAGTTTTTTGGCTGTCTGCTGCGACGTGAGCCCGCCCTGTATCAGGATCTGCTGCGCCCAGGCGTTGCTGTGGTTGCGCCACGCCTCCGCCTGCCGCCAGGCGAGATAGTCAGCAACCTGCCCGGACTCCAGAAAGATAACACGGGCATCAAAGGAGAGCGGGGTGTCCACGCCGAGGGCAAGTGTGAAAGCACTCGCTGCAAAGGAAGCTGAGACCGAGTCCAGTTTCTCCACCCGGCCCCTGAACGGAAGTTCGGTAAAGCAGAGACTGATCTCATCTGAAAAGGTGTAAGCAAAGACCGGCTCAAGCCCGCTCTTCTCCAGAAATGCTACGGCAGTATCTACCATCGCCTTGCAGAATCGTGTATCATAGGGCTTTTTGAACTGCTGTGAGGCCGTCAGCTGATGAAATGCCCTACCGTCAAGACGAAGCATGACCGGCGGGACGGCGGCGAGACCACTGAAGAGTTCACGCTCTTTCATTATCAAATCAGAATGCTCCTGCTATGCTAACATAGGCGAGGCACATTAAAAAAACATGTGTGGAATGAATATTTGAGACAGGTTTTAAAAAAACAGGGTAGATGCCTTAGATCACTTCTTCGTTCTCAGTGGCGAAGAGACTCCGGACATGGCGGATGATAATAATATCCTTCGCTGCCCGGACCACCCGATATGGGATTTTTATGCCTTTATGGTTTTTTAGTTCGCCAACGTCCCCGTTGAGGTTGCTGACTGCGAGGGATTCCACCTTTTTGGTATCCACATTCAGGACCACATCATCGATCTCCCCGACATAGACAGCGTCATCGGTATAGACTTTCATTCCAAAAAGCTCAGTTACAGGGGTTTTCATGGTTCTCGACTGAAAGTATACTACTTAAAGAATAAAAATATACTCTTTCCAATGAAGGGCTCAGTACGAATCGGTTCTGTCTTCGGGATTCCGGTGTACCTGCATTTCTCACTGCTTCTTATCATTCCTGTCTTTGCCGTCCTTATCGGAAGCCAGATTGAGTTTACAGCCATTTTTCTGGAGGACATCTTCGGGCTTTCTGCACCCATCGATCTCTCGCTCGTCACTGGCACCATAATGCGATATCTGCTGGGTCTGTTCGTCGCACTCTCGCTGTTTGTGGGCGTTTTACTGCATGAACTCGGGCACGCGGTCGTTGCGCAGCGTGGTGGTATCGAGGTTGAACGTATCACCCTCTTTATTCTCGGGGGTCTTGCTCAGATCGGCGATATGGGTGCCGACCCCAAACAGGAACTTCCCACCGCCCTTGCCGGACCCTTCACGAGCCTGCTCATAGGCGTCATCTGTTGCAGCGCTGCCTTTGGCGCACTCCACCTCATATCAAACCCAGCATGGGCCGGTCTGATCTTCTATATCCTCGGCTATCTCGGATTTCTCAACATCGTGCTCTTCCTCTTCAATCTTATCCCGGCCTTCCCGATGGACGGCGGACGGGTGTTACGGGCACTTCTGGCAAGAAAAATGCCAATAACGAAAGCAACACAAATCGCCGCTGAGATAGGCAGAATATTTGCGGTCCTCTTCGGCATCGTCGCATTCATCCTCTTAAGCCCGATTCTGATCATCATAGCGGTCTTCATCTATATCGCCGCAGGTCAGGAGGCTGAGATGACAAAAACCACCGTGCTTCTGGAAGGAGTGACGGTGCAGGATGCAATGTCAGCGCCGGTTGTTACCGTCGAAAAGACCCGTCCCCTGCACGAGATTATCGATCAGATGAACGGGTCACATCACCTCGGTTTCCCAGTGGTCGAACGGGGGCGGCTTATTGGCATGATTACCCTCGCCGATCTACACAAAGCGCCACCCGTTGACCGTGAAGCCCTGCAGGTCAAAGACGTCATGAGCACCAGTCTGCACACGATCCTGCCGACTGAGCCACTCAGGGATGCGATGATGATGCTTTCAAAAGAGAATATCGGCCGGATTCCGGTGGTAAGTACTGAAGGAACCCTCGTGGGCATTGTAACCCGCAGTGATATCTTCCGGGTGATTGAACTCAGGGGCGTGTGAGACAGGGTACCGGAATAAAAACCGGAAAAACCACTCAGGAAAAATTCAGAAACTCATCAACCGGTGTTTCCCCTGCCACGGCCTGAAAGGCAGAACCGTCCACAAAGGGCCGTTTTGCAAGGATGATGCCAACCTTTTTTTTGCCAACGCCAGGTAGCCAGCGCAGCGCCTTCTGCGAGAGGTGATTCACATCAATGGGCACGGGCAATACCGTTACCGAGCGTGCGCCATGGGAAACGACCACGCCATCAAGCATAGTCCACCGTGGCAGAGGCAGCGGAATCCCGGCACGGATAGGATACGACCCAAACTGACGGGCAAGTGAGAGGGGGCCTTCAGTCTCCACCATAAGATCCCGAAGCACGGTGCCGACCGGATACACCTGCGCAAGCATCGGCGTGTCAAACGAGTCTCTGACCCATGCCTTAAACGCCCGAAACTCCCGGTCATACTGCCCCAGCGTGTTCTCTTCGTAGGCCTTTGTGCCCTCAAACGGCATGAGCTGGCGGATATTAACCCGACGGACGAGCAGATTCTGTCGCTGCACATCCTCAAGAAACGCCCGGTTTTTCTCGTAGGTAGCGGCGGTCTCACCGGCAAGACCACACACAAAATTCAGACCAGGAAGCAGATGGGGGATACCATCCTCACGAACACCGCCAACCTCATTCACGATGGTGATGGCACGTAGCACCTCTTCGGGTGAAGCCTTGAGATTATTTGCTCCAATTACTGTCGGATCTGCGCTTTCCAGTCCGAACGCTGCCACATCTCCGGGCGTATGATACCTGACGATGACGGCGAGTGCCTCCCGTGAGGCTTCTTCATGATGGGAAATGGTGCCGGGATTGACGTTATCAATATGCAGCGTTTTCAGTTCCGGTGCTGCCCGGCGGACTGATGAAAACAGATCTTCAAGGGCTGCAGGGTCGGGCTCTGGAAATTCCGCTCTGCCGGTCGTCCCGTAGGTCAGGATATCTGGTTGCCGGCCAAGACGGAAGTGACGGGCACCTGCCTCAGAGAGAGCGGCGACCTCAGCAGCAATACCTGCCACGCTGCGGTGTTGGGGAGCGCCGTACAGATATTCAGTGCAGAACCCACACCCACCCGTCACCGACCGCGAACAGCCCCGGGCGGTCTCCAGCTCACAGAGAATGTGAGGATACCACGGATGCTCTTTGATTATCGAGGCACCTGCCACACTCCAGCGGTCGAGGTTATCATAATTCAGAACTCCCGGCTTTGGTGTGTCCTGCAGGGCATGGAAAAGTGCTGCGGCGACCTCACCCTCAAGAACCACATCATAGCCCTCAAATCCCTGTTTTTCTCCTCGGGTCCCGCCCTCCTTTGCGTATCCGAAGGTCACCGGACCGCCGATGCAGGTCATGGCACCGGGGCAGGCGACAGCAATCTGATTGAGCTCGGTGAGTTTTGCCGGGGTGCCTCCCAGATATTTTCCCGGCACCGTCATGCCAGCGATCACGAGAACAACCTGAGCAGCGCCAATCTCACTAAAAAGAACAGGTTTCTTCCGAAGAACGTCTATCGTGGTATAATTCACTACGTAGCCGGATTCCCGGAGCACACCGGCACAGGTGCGGATATACGGAGAAATGTACGGCGGCACCCCAAAACAGGCGGGCTCGTCCACATACCCATCGATAATCCAGGCGTTCCCGCTCATAGATCGTATCCAAGCATACCCAGCAGACGGCGTGCGACCCGGAGTTTCCCCCGCTTTATGGGGTCGACGCTGTCATCGTCAAGGTCAAAGCCAAGAATCGTCACCGTTGCCGCTCCAAATTCTTCGGCAGCGAAGACCGGGCGGTCACCGTCACTAAATCCGCCGAAGTTATAGCAGTGCCCAAATGGCGCCGCCTGAGTGGTGCAGATAACAGGACCCGTAAAGCGGGGTGCCCAGCGACGAAGAAGCGGAATATTGTCGCCGTGGGCGTGAATGACCATCACCGTCCCCTCCTCATTCATCGCAAGAAAAGACTCCTCAGCGCCGTCAAGATCCGTGAAAACGGCATCAGGACGGATGCCTGCAGCATAGAGCACGTCTGCCGCCGCATCAGCCGCCAGAATCGTGCTGCCGGCAATACCATCCAGTTCTCTTTTCAGGCAGGGCGCATTCCCACAGACCGTTACCTCCAGATCCTGTATCATCTCCCGGAGAAGAGAAAAATCATCCCGTTCTATGAGGTCAGCCAGAATGTGTGCTGCTTCCTCATCGCCAGCACGGTCGAAGCCGAAATAATCTAAAATTGAGAGATAGTAAGGTTCCCAGTCCTCAAATTTCATTGGTCTCCTCTTCGCCGATGCCCACCAGTTCCATAAAGCGACCGAGAATGGGTTCAATAATCAGTGAAAGAAGTTCTTCCTTGTCTTTGACAAGTGAGAAAAAGGAGAGGGGGAGAGCAGCGGCGGCCATACTGGCGTGTCCCCCGGCGCTGCCCATCCCATCGAATGCCTCGGCAAGCACCTTACCGACATTCATGCGGATATCTTTGTTCCGGGCCGACATGATGATCTGCTCATCGGTGATGCCGTATACCAGTGCCGTGTTGACACCCTCAAGTTTTATGAGCAGGTCTGCCGCCTGCGGAAGGGCGTCACGGTTTCTCACATACCCCACATCGGAGAAGAGATACCCACTGATGATTTTTTTACTGCGTATTGCGTCCCCGAAAACGTCCAGCGTCTCCTGCGACATCGACGGCGACGAGATCTGTTCGAGGAGGTCTTCATCGGTAAGAGGTAGGAGAAACGCGGCGTAATGTAAATCCAAAGGAGTCGTATGGCGACTGAAATTCAGGGTGTCTGCACGAATACCATACATCAGCGCCGTTGCCACCTTCGTATCCACCTGAATGTCAAGTTCCTGATAATATTGACTCATTATCGATGCCGTGGCACCAACACTGGGACGGATGTCAACAAAATCGGCATCCGCGGGTCCGGCATCTTCCGGTGCCTTGTGATGGTCGACAATGATGTTCACGCGTGTGTCAGGACGGAGCACATTGTTCGCTCCCGGACGACAGGAGTCTACCAGCGCAAGGTACGAACAGGCCGCAATCGACTCCTCGGTGGCCGGATCCATCTGAATATCCAGTAGATTTACAAATGCACGGTTTTCCTGGTGTCCAATCTTCCCATCATAGAGGATGACACATTTGAGTTTCCCTTCGCTTGCCGCCTGCCCAATGGCGCAGAGTGCCATAGCACTTGAGATGGCGTCAGGATCCGGATTGGTATGAACAACAATTCCCAGCGTGCCCTCCCATCCTGACACCATAGAATTGAGACGACGTGCCATACGCGAAGAGCGAAGTTTATGGATGTACCGCAGCGCGGTCTGGGCAAAGACCTCCTGCGGATTCATCACAATATCAGCACCTGCTTTTTCTAAACGCCGGTTAGAGATGGGGTCTCCTGACCGGGCAATGACATAGGCGTTGGGATGATTTTTCTTAACAGTTTTCACCGCAGCAATATTTGCGGCATCCAAGTGGCTTAAAACAAAAACAAATTCAGGTTTAGGAATATTTTCAAGAAAATCATGATCTTCAATATCCAGTGTATATGCGTTAAAATCCTGATTCCTCAGATCTTCAACCCGTTTTTCATCACGATCGATAATAACGAACTGGTTGGTTTCTTTTGCCAGTTCCTGGACTACGTTATACCCAATGCTGCCGCATCCGAGCACGAGATAGCGTATATGTCCCGACTCATCGGTCGGAAATGTATCAGGCATGCGTACAAAGATACTCCTTTTGATACTATTAACATACCTCTTCTGGAGAATGAGTCATTCCACAATTTTTATACCAGACAACTCACTAGTAGTATAGGCACTTATTAACGGGGCCTGTAGCTTAGTCAGGAAGAGCGACGGACTCTTAATCCGTAGGCCAGGGGTTCAAATCCCTTCAGGCCCGTTTCATTATATTTTTAAGGAGCTTCGGCGTTTTTCAGCCAGAGAATTCATAAAAGCTTATCTGTTAACCCGTGAATATATCTCAATTACCAAAAATCTGGTGATTTTGATGAAAAAATGGTTTATTCTTCTGATGGTGCTGGGATTCGTCGCGGTTTTATTGCCGGCGGGTGTGGCAGCAGAAGTCTCTCTCGGTGGTGACGAGGCGTGGTATACGATTCACACGAACGTCCAGGCACAGATCTCCTTTGACGGTACGTACAAAGGCACGACCTCCGGCGGACAGCTTTCTGTTCCGGTCTACACGACGGCAACACCGTATTCAACGGTAACAGCGACGGCAAGCGGGTATCAGACCGCTTCACAGAGTCTTCCCAGTATTACAAAAGGCGAGACTGTTCCTGTCTATCTTACCCTGCAACTCAATCCAACGCCAGTACCAACACCGGTCCCAACGCCCTCCAACGGATGGGCTTCCGTCTCATCCTATCCAACGAAAGCAGAGATTTGGGTGGACGGCAGTTACAAGGGACTCACTGACATGACAACAGGTCTTTCTCCCGGCACTCACAACCTTGAGCTGAGAAAAGACGGATATAACAACTATTTCCAGGGATTCACTGTGTATACCGGCTCAACAACGCCCATCAGTGTCTCACTGACACCAACTGCCCCATCGACCGGCACGATCCTGGTCTCCTCAAATCCTGCGGGCGGGAAGGTCTACATTGGCGGTTCCTACAAGGGCGTGACACCCTCCACCGGATGGCTCACGGTTGCGAATGTAGCTGCTGGCAGCCAAAATGTGCAGGTCAGCCTGAGTGGCTACCAGACCTTTGTGCAGACGATAACACTCAGCGGCGGGCAGTCTTTTGAGGTCAACGCTCAGTTGACACCGAATGCACCGACCAGCGGATCGCTACAGATCACATCGTCGCCAAGTGGGGCGCAGATCTACCTCAACAACCAGAACTCAAACGCCATTACCCCGTACACGGCCACCGGCCTCCAGCCCGGCTACTACACAGTAACCCTACGCCTCCCCGGCTATCAGGAATGGTCCCAGTCCTTTGAAGTGTTGGCTGGTCAGTCAACCCCGGTCACCGCAACCCTCACATCAACAGCTCAGCCAACCCAGTCACCACTGGGCCTTCCGGCACTGATTGGTGCGCTTGGCATCGCCCTTGCATTCATTGCTCTGCGGGTGCGCAAAGACTAATGTACCCCACTTTCTAACTTTTTTTCTTTCACGGCCTTTCTGCAATCCTTAACACCTCTGCACGCCCACATTACCGTTGATCACAATGCAGGTGGCAGTAATCTCTCCAGGCATCTATACATACGGAGCCATGCTTATTGGTGGCGTGGCCCGTGATGCAGGCCATAGCGTCAAACTCCGGAAAACTCTGAAGGCCCGCCCCAAAGAGACTGTTCTCTTAAGCCTCTTCTCGACCCATCAACTGATGGACCCGGAAATCCAGGTATTTGTCCAGGAACGCCGTCAGACCGGCAATGCCGTCTATGTGGGCGGCCCGGTCTCTGCGGTGCCCGACATTGTGTTGGGTGAGCTTGATGTGGACGCGGTCTGTATCGGTGAAGGAGAGACAATTCTGCCCCTGCTACTGAAAAAAGGACCATGCAACGCTGTGCCGGGTATCGCCTACCGGAACACAGATGGGACAATAACCCGAACGGCACCGGCACCACTCCCTTCGGTTCATCATCCGCCGCCGGTTATTCCCACGGAAATAGCAACCCAGGATGTGCGAGGCGCCAACGCCTATATTGAGACCCATCGTGGATGCGCAGGCGCCTGCACCTTCTGTCAGGTCCCCCGGTTCTTCGGACGTGATGTCCGGAGCCGGGAGATTCCTGAGATTCTTAAGGAAGTTCGGGAATTTAAGAAACACGGGGCAAAACGTCTCTCCATCTCCGGCGGAACGGGTTCCTACTTCCAGTACCATGACGGGCACTTTAACGAGGATGCATTTGCCGAACTGCTGAAAGGCATGGCAAAGATCATGGGCCCAAAAAATATCTCCTCACCGGATATCAGAGTTGACGCCATCAGTGATACCATT